>Ga0210041_1000242_pt1 | contig 66473 bp, 51 predicted proteins | sample CryGeymeta201503_FD_183973 | JGI IMG/M metagenome (GOLD analysis project Ga0210041, IMG submission 183973) | Groundwater microbial communities from Crystal Geyser aquifers in Utah, USA - Crystal Geyser metaG 2015-03 (SPAdes) (version 2) | ecosystem: Environmental > Aquatic > Deep subsurface >... | reverse complement strand
CAATTATTACAAATCTGAACTCAAGTTAATCAACAGAAAAGATCAAAGGCAATCGAATCATTATGAATAAAACCGATTCAAAAGGTGAACATAATCCAAACGCTGAATTTTAGTTTTGATGTAAATCGCATTTAGGACAAGTCAATGTTAATTTCAAATTACTCATTTTTTGAAACTCCACAAGCCCAATTTGAAGTTCTAATGAACTCGTATTCAATGTCTTAGCCGAAAATAGGTTTTTTTGTACTGTGCTTCGTTCTACAAAAAAACAAAGCAAGAAATCAATCAATTAAAAATTTAGAATTAAACATTCAAAATTTTTAATTCTCCTTGTAAGGTTTTTCAGTTTCAAGCGTCTCTCTAGAAAATAAACACTAGAAAAATGGAACATGAAAAACTACAAAACAAAATATCTCAATATTCTTACCGACTATGGATTTAAACTCATCTTTGGAGAAGAAAGCTCAAAAGACCTCCTCATTGATTTTTTAAACGAAATTTTGAAAAAAGAACGAGTGGAAATTAAAGATTTAAGTTATCTAAAAACAGAATTAGTAGGATTGAGTCGTGGTGACAGAACCGTTCATTTCGATTTACATTGCAAAACCTCAAACGAGGAGTTTATTATTGTGGAGATTCAACGATTAAATCAAACCTATTTCAAAGATAGGACTGTGGCTTATGCATCACGAATAATTGATCGACAAATGGAACGGGGCGGAAAACAGAATTATGAGCTAAAAAACGTCTATGTAATTTCGATTATGGACTTTAGTTTCAGCATTCAGCAGGGCATAAGTAACAACTTAGTCGATTACATCAAATTGATAAATAGTGAAACGGGTCAGGTTTTTTATACAAAACTACTGTTTGTCTACATCAAACTAGATAAATTCACAAAGACTTTAGAAGAATTAGAAAGCCATTTTGATAAGTGGTTGTTTCTGTTAAGAAATTTAGATAAACTTAATGAAATACCTGAAACTCTTAAGGAGCAAATTTTTATGAAAGTCTTAGAAAAAGCACAAATAGCCAATCTTTCAGAACGTGATTTAATGCTATACGAAGAAAGTCTGAAAATTTATAAAGACATCTATAGCGCAGTTGAGTATTCAAGAAACGAGGGTAGAAACGATGGTAGAAACGAAGGCAGAATAGAAGAGCGTATAAGCATTGCTGAAAAAATGATAATGCAGCATTTTGAAACGGATGTTATTATGCAAGTAACCGATTTAAGTAAAGAAGAAATTGAAGCCTTACGAGTTAAAGAATGAAAGTCTTAGAAAAAACGTTTCGCTTATTCAAATTGATAAATCGTGGAATAAAATTAATATAGTAGCAATCTGAGGTTGTTTTTTGTCTATTTAAATTTGTGAATCTAGAATTCATTGACATTTCTAATTCGAACAGAAGAAAATTCGAAATCATTTTTTTGGGGATTGTGATAAAATAAAAAATGTATATCCTAAATTATCTAAACACCACAAATGTGGAAAAAAAACTTGGAAAACTGCGCAAAATTCGGTTAATTTAATTTATTGTGGTATTAACTTGTAAGCGCTTACATTTTGAAGTGAATTACAAGAATAGACAATAATGGTTGGTTAGCTTTTTTTACAACATGAATTTCGTTATAAAACACACAAGAAAATGAGCTTATATTTATTAAAAACAAGTACATACAGTTTAATATGCAATTTATTATTAGGAGTATCAACGATATGAAATCAAAAGGTTTACTACTTTTATTGCTTGGGATAACTGTGGTGATTTTGACAGGGGACTTGTCCTTTGCTCAACCTCCACCACCAGCACTTCCAAATATTGATCAAGCCCCAATTGATGGTGGGCTAGGTTTATTAGCCGCAGGCGGAGCAGCTTACGCTTGGCGCAAAATCAAAAACAAAATGAAAGGGTAATTTGATATGAAAAAGTTACTGTTTTTAGTGATGATGATGGTCGATCCTTTGGTTTTAAATGCGCAGAATGGAATAATTGGGTCAGGATTTACTGCAGGATGGACAACTGATGCTGATAATGAATATTTTTCAGAGGCTCCAATCGGCTCAGGTCGAATATTAACAGATGTTGCAAATGGCACAGGAAATCAATATTTCAGACTATTAAAAGCTTGGAACTCTGATGATAATACTCAATATGGTCCTTTAAATGATACAGATACCGAAATTTCATTTGGATCTAAAATTACAGATATTCATGAAACAACAAATGGAGCATGGTATACAAATGTAACATCAGTTTCAGATAATTATATTATTAGAACGGCAGCTGCTGGAGATCCACCTAGTCCAATGGAATTCGTTGTATTTAGAATCCAAGGTGATGTTCAAACGATTTCATCGCATGCTTCACCTGGCACAATTACAAGTGGGGACGCAGCAACAATTAACCTTACTACCTCAGGTACCAGTTCAGGTCAAGGTTTTTATTTAGTTTATTCAGACGACGATTTTTCAACAACCTCAATTTTGGAAATGACTGGCTCAGATTCATCATATTCTGTCGACATATCAGCAGATGTAAATACTTCTGGGAAGACAATTGAATATTATTTTATTTCATCTGGAAGTGGCTTAATTATTGAAACTACTGACGTTGATTTATTTACAATCAGCTTATTGAATAACTCCAATAATAATTATTCTTATTCTACAACATCTCCTGCTCCAGATACAGCCCCAACGTTGCTAACATTAGCAGATAATGCTACTGATGCCTCAATTTATCCTACATTTACTTGGGAATCTGTCACGAATGCAACAAAATATAGAATTCAAGTTTCAACAGTTACAGATTTTTCAACAACTGTTGTTGATGATACTACCGCAGGTTTGACTTATACTGTTTCAACTGCTTTAGCTGCAAATACAGAATTATATTGGAGAGTTAGAGGTCAATCAACTGAAGGTGTTGGGCCTTTTGCGACTTTTAGAACATTCACAACTGGATCAGGTGTATTTACAGTCTATTATAGTAATCCAAATGAATGGACAGACGTTTACATTCATTATTGGGGTGGAGCAGAAGGAACTTCATGGCCCGGTCTTACAATGACAGCTCCTGAAGGTGGTAGTCCTTGGTATTCTTACGATGTTCCTGAAGATGTAACGAACATGTTGTTTCATAACAACGATGGTTCACAAACATTAGATTTAACTCGTTCAACAACTGGTTATTTCAATGGCTCAGATTGGTCAGACACCGATCCATTTATCCTCTCAACAGGGCCAACTTTAACATCACCGTCTGACGAAGCAACTGATATTGGTGTTAATACAACATTAACATGGGATGCTTTAGAAAATGCAACAGCTTATATCGTAGTAGTTGATGATAATAACGATTTTGCTTCTCCTTTAGATTCTACCGTTGCTACAAGTCCTTTTGATCCAACAGGTGATTTAGCCTATAGCACTACCTATTACTGGAAAGTACGTGGAAATAATTATGCTGGAAACAGCGATTGGACTTATGCAAGTTTTACCACAGAAGCTCAAGCAAATGGTTTATCAATTGCTGATGGAGACTGGTCTTCAACCTCAATATGGTCAAACGGAGTTGTTCCAGCAAATATTGATGTTACGATATCACACAGTGTAGTTTTAGATCAAAATGCAACTGTTTCCAATATCACAATCGAAGATGATAAAACCTTAAATGGTTCTTCAAATACCTTATCTATTGAAGATGGTGGAATTTTCACGAATAATGGAACATTCACATATTCAACTTCAACAGTTCATTTCTTAGGAGACGGCTCTGTCGCAGGTTCATCAACAAGTGAATTCTATAACTTAATCATTGATGGTTCAGATGATGATAGTGACTACGGTGGAACGTATATCCCTAATACATCAACTATTAATAGATTATTGACTATTGCTACTGGTGGATATCTTGCTTCAAGTAATGGTGGGGATGGAATTACAACAAATGCAGAACTTCCTGACTATGCTTCAGGTGCTGGTTTAGCAATTAATGGACCTTTCACCGTTTCAAGTTATGCTTCAGGTTGGGGTGATTCAGGCTCAAAATTACCAGAAAATGTTAATTTAGGAGCGTCTGGAAATGTTGAATTGACAACTTTAGCTCGTACCGTTTCTGGATTATTAACCGTTCAAGGTAACAACGTAACAACTGGAGGAAATCTAACTATTCTTTCTGGCGGTTCTGTTGACGTTTCTGGAACGATTTCAGGAAATATCACATTCGAACTGGAAATTACAGGAACACAAGGTTGGAGAACTTTAGCTGCACCTGTTAGCTCAACTACTGTTTCTGATGTAATGTCAGGTTTATGGTCACAAGGCTTTACTGGTGCTTCCACAACAGAAGGAAATGCGAATGTTCGCACTTATAATGGTTCTGCTTATGTAGCTCCATCAAATGCAACTGATGCAATTGCCGCTGGTACAGGTTATGCCGCTTTAATTTTTGCCGATGATAATTTCGAAGGCGAAGTGGAAGGTTTCCCAAAAACGATTTCAGCTACAGGAACATTGGTTACTGCTGATGTTGATGTGACCTTAAATCAAGGACTTGATGTATTGACTTTAGTAGGAAACCCTTATTTAGCAACACTAGATGCTGATTTGCTTACCTCAACAAATCTATATGGAACCGTTTATTCTTATAGCAATTCTGAGGGTGATTTCATTTCTTGGAATGGCTCAACAGGTTCGTTAACTGATGGATTAATCGCTCCGTTCCAAAGTTTCTTTGTTGCAAATAACAGCGCAGATGCTTCAACTTTAACTATTCCTACTTCTGCAACAGAAATTCAGATACTTGAAAAAGAACGTTCAAAACCTGGTTTAATTACCTTTAAATCAACAATGGGCGACTTAAAAAGCTCTGCTTATTTATCATTTACTGATGCTGGTTTAGAGGTTAATGACAACTTTGATGCATTAAAATTAGCTCCACTTGATGTGAAATCATATTTATCAATTTCGACATTTAATGGACAATCTTATTTAGACATCAACAATTTACCTGCTGAACTAAACAGAAGTTTAGAGATTCTACTTTTTGTTACGGCAAATCAGCCTGTAAATGGAAATTGGATTCCACTTGATGGAGAAGTTACCCTTAGCTGGCCGCAAGTTAGTGCAATTTCAGAAAGTTGGAATGTTGAGTTAATTGATAATTTGACAAGCGAGATTATCAACATGTTAGATCAAAGCGATTATACCTTCTCCTTGATTTCAAATCCAAGTAAGAAAGTTATTAGCAAAGATCTTACCCCTTCAATGATTACAAGTGATGGAAGTGCACGATTTACCATCAAAGTTGGTCCAATGACTACTTCTGCTGAATCTGGTTTTGGTTTGCCAACAGAAATCGCTTTAAATCAGAATTATCCTAATCCGTTCAATCCAGGTACACAAATCAGTTTTGCCTTGCCACAAGCTATGCATGTAACTGTTAAAGTGTTCGATATGCTTGGACGTGAAGTGGCCACCTTATTGAATAATTCTGCAAATGCAGGAATAACAACGATTCAATACAATGCATCAAATCTAAGTTCCGGTATGTATTATTACCGCTTACAAGCCGGTGAGACATCAATTACTAAAAAAATGATGCTTTTGAAATAAGCTTAGAATTATGTTAAAATTAAAGGCTTCCATGAAAATGGAGGCCTTTTTTGTGCGCCACGCATACCATATATCTATAGGGTGCAAATCCCGAACGAGCCCCTTTCATAGCGCTAGCGTCCTCGCTAGTGCTTAAAAAAATAAGAGTCAGCGTTCCACGCTGACAACAACAAACATTAGCAAGCACTAAGAATAATACAGGTTAAATTTGAAATCAATGTCTAAAGTTTTATAAGTACCGAATGCTCACCCGCATTCAGCCCCCTTGCCCCCTTTGTTGATCTAGTATCTTAATCTTATAGGATTTTGGTAAAAGGGGGAGTTTTGGGTTTAAATTGAATTTCTCATTTCTCATTTCAAATTCTTTCAATATCAGAAAAAAAAATATGAAAACCTGAAAAATACGTTATACAACGTATTGAAGTATTAAGTCTGTTTAACTAATATGTAAGCGCTTACAATATATTAATCATTTATATTTATTTAGGTTAGGTATAAATAGTAAGCGCTTATTTAAAATAATAATGAAGGTTGGAAATGAAAAAACTACGCTATTTATTCGTATTCATAGTTGTGCTTCCTCTGTGTTTATCTGCACAACAATTAAATGACTCAAGAGTATTATTACAGGGCTTCTATTGGAATGCTCAAGATAATACAGCAGGATGGTACAACATCGTAAAAGCCAAAGCTCCAGAAATCAGCGCCGCTGGAATCGATATGATTTGGTTACCACCTCCAAGTAACGCAGGTTCTGCACAAGGCTATTTACCACGCGAATTAAACAATTTCTCGAATTCCTATGGAAATGCCATTCAGCACAAACAAATGCTTGATGAATTACTAGCAAATAATATCGAAGCTATTGCAGATATTGTAATTAATCACCGTGTTGGAAATAGCAATTGGATCAATTTCACGAATCCAACCTGGGACTCAGGTTCGATAACAGCCGATGACGAAGTTTGGTCTCAGCCTTCGTATTCGGGTGTTTATCCTCGTGGGAATTATGATTCTGGTTCTGGTTATGAAGCAGCTCGTGACATCGATCATACAAAAGAATGGGTACGTACGTCCATTAAAGAGTGGTTGAATAATTTAAAAGCATTTGGTTACGATGGCTGGCGTTATGATTTTGTTCACGGTTTTGCCGCTCAATATATATCAGAATATAATTCAGCTAGTTCGGCTAGTTTTTCAGTTGGTGAAGACTGGAAAGGCAAACAAGAAATTCAAGATTGGGTTGATGCCTCAGGTTCTACAGCTTTTGATTTCACCACGTATTATTTATTAAAAGACGCTATAAAAAATGGTAATTATGGTGGATTAAATGCTTACGGAACACCTGGCGGAGGCATTGGCTGGGATCCATCAAAATACACTACTTTTATTGAAAACCATGATACTCCAAGATACGACCCAGGAAATTATATTCTAACAAGTGCTAATGTTGGGCAAGCTTATGCGTATTTATTAACGCATCCAGGCGTTCCAACAATTTACTGGCCACACTATTTCGATTGGGGCGTAAAGTCAGATATTGATGCGATCTTAGCAGTTAGAAAAGCAAATGGAATTACATCAACCTCAGTTGTTGACATCAAAAAAGCCGAGTATAATTTATATGCAGCAGTTGTTGATGGAAAAGTTGCCATGAAAATAGGTGGTGGTAATTGGAGTCCTAGCTCAGCAGGTTTAGCTGGAACGTGGGACTTAGAAGCTTCTGGAAATAATTATGCAATTTGGGTAAAAGCAGGTTCAACGAATCCAAACCCTGGAACGAATTTGACTATTCATTTCTACAATAATTCAAATTGGTCAAATCCAACTATGTATTTCTGGGCGCATAACGGAACAGCAGCAATTCCTGCTTGGCCTGGAGTTGCTATGCAAAACGATGGAAATGGTTGGTATTCATACACTATTGCCGGTGCTTCATTTTCAAATATCATCTTTTCAAATAGTGGCGCTTCACAATCTCCTGATTTAACAAGAAGTGGTGATGGTTGGTACAAAAATGGAACATGGTCGGCAACAAATCCAGATGACTCCAATCCTAATCCAAATCCTACAGGTCTCGAAATTCATTATTTCAATTCTGCAAATTGGTCTAGCCCTAAAATGTATTTCTGGGCTCATAATGGAACAGAGGCGATTCCTACTTGGCCTGGAGTAAGTTTACAAAATGATGGAAATGGCTGGTATTCTTATACTATCGATGGTGCATCGCAGTCCAATATCATTTTCTCAAATAATGGTGCAAGTCAATCGGTAGATTTAAGTAGAACAGGAAATGGTTGGTATAAAAACGGAACTTGGTATGCAGAAAATCCAGATTCACAAGCACCAAGTGGATTGGTTATTCACTTCTACAATGGATCAAATTGGGCAAGTCCAAAAATGTATTTCTGGGCTCATGACGGAACTGCTGCAATTCCATCTTGGCCAGGAGTAAGTATGCAGAATGATGGAAATGGTTGGTTCTCTTATTCAATTGCTGGAGCGAGTCAATCAAATATAATTTTCTCAAACAATGGAGCATCTCAAACCGCTGATTTAAATAGAACAGGTGAAGGCTGGTATAAGAATGGTTCTTGGACTAGCTCACAACCTTCCTCTCAAAATGGTGAAAAAGATAGCTTTGTAATGAATCAGGAATCAGAAATACCTTCTGAATTTGGCATAAGTAGCGTTTACCCGAATCCTTTTAACCCAAGTACAACTTTTAAAGTAAAGATGGCGGAAACTGGAAGAATGAGCTTAAATATTTATTCAGTAATGGGACAGAAAATTGCAGAAATAGCGAATGATAAAGAACTTGTAGCAGGTGAACATGAATTCCGTTTTGATGCCAAAAATTTAGCGTCAGGAACGTATTTGTATGTTCTTCAATTCAACGATGCCGCAAAATTAGTAAGCGGTAAAATTCAGTTAATTAAATAAAAGTTGATTAACATGGTTTATCTTAAAAAGGCAACTTTGGGTTGCCTTTTTTTTAATTTCCATTCAAACAATTCCTTATTTTCTGTCGATTCTAAAATTAGTAACAGAATATCGATATGTTTTTAATCCTGTTAATCTTACAACTTATGTCGGCACCAAAATCAACGCACGACAATTTCGTTATAAAACCTGAAAAAGGTACGAATCATTTACTCCACTTTTCTAATAAAACGGGTTCTTTTTGGGTAGGTGAAAGTAATAAAGAAACAAGACATTTCTTAATGGGCTTGATTTCACACAGAGAAACAATTTTTGCTGATTATAATCTTTATCTAAATAATAAAAAGCTGGAAAGAGAGAAAATTCAAGAAATTAGTTATTATCCTTGGTTATTAAAGCGAACCTATAGCGAACAAGTTGACGAAGAAGTGTTTATGCCAGATCATTTGGATGGCATGGCAATTCGTTTTACTAAGCCTACAAGTGTAAAAGATGTTTCTTTTACTTTATATGGCAATGGGTTTAAAGAAATCATTGAAATGGAAACGCTTGGGAAGAGTCAGACTGTTACAATTAAAACAGATAAGTTGCTGAATTCATATGTATCAGTATGTGTAAATGATGAAATAGCCTCCGCTTTATTGATTAATGGGGATTTGTTAATTCGGTTTAAAAAGTTAAAAAAGAAAGATAGCGGTAGTTCAAAGTCTTTATTTGCTATAGGTTTAGCCTCTGATTCAGTTGTAAGTAAGAAGGTTGCGATTGATATTTCAGAAAATTTAGATAAGTATATTGCGAGCAAAAAAAATAGAATTAGCGAACTTGTAGATATAGTTTCTTTCGAGTCGTCGAATGAAGTTTTGGATAAGGCATTGAATTGGGCTTTAGTTTCATTCGATAATTTGAATATGAATGAGTTAAGAACTGGATTGGCAAAAGGGATTTATGCAGGTTATCCTTGGTTTCAAGATTATTGGGGTCGTGATTCGTTCATTGCATTGCGTGCTTTAACGGTAACTGGGCAATTTGATTTGGCTAAAGAAAACTTGTTGTCGTTTCTGCGTTATCAGGTTCAGGACGAAAACGATGAAAATTATGGCAAAATTCCAAACAGGGTTCGACCTGACGAATCAATTTATAACACCGCTGATGCTACGCCAAGATTTATAATTGAAGCCTGGAATTATTATGTGTATTCAGGCGATATTGATTTTTTGAATAAAGTACTACCATATATAAGTCATGCAGTACTTGGAACGTTGAAATACCGAACTAATAAAGATGGATTTATCGTTCATGGGGGTGCTGATACTTGGATGGATGCTATTGGTCCAAAAGGGGCATATTCGCCTCGAGGAGATAAGGCGAATGATGTTCAAGCTTTATGGATAATGGCCTTAGATGGCGCTGCAAAAATGGCGGAATTAAGCGGAGATTACAAAGAATTAGCGATGTTGTCATCTGGATATAGAGATAGAGTAAGCAATGAATTCAAAAAAACATTCTTAAGTAGAAATGTGAATAGATCAATAGTTTATGATGCTATTTTTGAGAGTGGAGATCATTCTGACCAAATTAGAGTCAATCAGTTATTTACTTTGCCTGTTGTTAATGAGTATAAAATTAAAGCTCAATTAATTGAGCAGGTAACCAAGAAATTAGGCACTCCTTATGGTCCATTATCTCTAAGTGCAGAGGATCCATGGTTTCACCCTTATCATAAAATGGAGCCGTTCTATGAGCAAGATGCTTCGTATCACAATGGTATAATTTGGGTATGGAGTACGGGTGATTATGTAGCTTCACTTTTGCGTTACGCTAACGTTGATATGGGTTTTGAAATTATTCAAAACTACTCTGATAGAATTCTTTCTGATGTTTCTTTGGGTACACTTCCTGAGCTTTATGATGCTTTTCCTAGGTATTCAGGATGGTCAAAAAGCTACCCTAATAAGATTGAATTCAAAGATATTTCTCGATTTGACCAAATGTCATTAAATAGCGAAGCAGGATTAAATGTGGAGTCTTATCCCTCTGGTAGTGGCACTTTTTCTCAAGCTTGGAGTCTTTCTGAGTATATAAGAATGCTTGTAGAGCACTTACCAGGAATTAGATATGAGCAAGCTCTATGGAATATAAGGCCAATTTTGCCAAAAGGCTTAGAAACGTATTCTTTGAAAGCCCACATTCTTCAATCAGTAATTCATATCGATGTCTCTAATTCAGATCATATTTTGAAAATTGATAATAAAGGTGATGTGTTCGATTTGCAGGTAGCGGTGCCAAGAACCGATGATGCTATGCTGTTTTCAGTTCCAAAAGGGAAGTCGACGATTATAATAAACGAGTTCAATCAGCGTGGTTTTAGCGAAGATAAAAATTCGATTTATTTATATAGAAAAGCCAATGTTTATAAAGAAGAGGCACTTGTAAAAAAAGCAATTGGGAATTTGGATTGGCCCGATTTTTCAAAATTTGATGGCGAAACGTTTCCTTATAAATCACAGTTGAAATAATTATTTTTCGATAATTGAAATGAAATAAGCCATTTTAGGACGACAGAAAACGAGCGATTTGACATAAATATTTTGTAAACTTGGAAAGTATGCAAGACTGAAAATTATGTTCAACACGATAGAAATAGACCTAGGTAACTTGACAATAATGGGGGTTAAATTTTCCGACCAAAAGACTTTTGAAAGTACGGCAAATGCTCTGGGGAGTAATATGTTTGAAGGCTTTAAACCGACACCCCAAGGTATTGAAATCATAAGGGACTATGAAACAGGTAAAATATCACTAACAGAACTTGTGGCATTCGCTGAACAAAAAGCCTATGTCTAATTCTTACACCTACATAGACCCTGGCTTCACCTATACTGGCCCCAAGACAGGACTTTTAAGAAATTTACAAGACATTACCGACTCTGATGTATTGATCTTTGTCGAGAGTGGTGGAGTAACAAAACGACTACAAGAACTTTACGAACAACCCACAAAAGTAAAAGATATTGACAGCCTTGTTGAAATACACAGACATTTATTTCAAGACATTTTCGTTTGGGCTGGAAAAAAGTGGAAAGTTGAAATTAGCAAAGGCGGTAAGCAGTTCTTTCCTACTTCGCACTTTGACAATGCTTTCAGATACATTGTTCAATTAATTTTGTAGTTCAAGAAAATTCCGAAAGACAACAAAAAAATAATAGCCGAGAAATTGGCGGAAATTTTGGATAACGTCAAATTATTTACACCCATTCAGAGAAGGAAACCGACGAACACAAAGAGAGTTTTTAAGACTGTTGGCTGTAGAAAAAGGCTTGACATTAAGTCTCAACTCGCCAGACAACTAAAGTGCTTACGAACGATATATGAAAGGAACAATTGAAAGTGACGTAAAGACTTTGACAGAGTTAATTTTGGAACTAATTGGTACGAATGACAAATAGAAAAACGGCTAATAACACGGGTTTTGCGTCAGCCAGGGTGACGTGCAAACTTGGGGCTTTGTGCTTCTATTCAAGTTCAGTGCTGATTGACAGTTTAGTGCTTCGAAGCCCGCCCGAAACCAAAGCCCGAAAACGAAATAGCGTAGATGAAGAAGTCTGCTTTTGGGTTAATTGAAGAATAGAGTTACTTGAAAAGCATAAAAAACTCATTCGTTAAATAGTTTACCAATTTAGTAAGATTGATTTGCTAAGAATATCCAATTTTATAAAATAGGAATGTTAATTATCCTGTGGAAAGACAATAGGGTTTGAAACGGTCACCTATCAAACGTGAATGAGAAAAATAAAGCGCTTTTTTAAAAAAATGTAATAGTCGAACCCACATTTAAAAGGCAATTTTTTCGGATTACACGCTTAAAAATCCTACGAATTTGCCGAATATTTTATAGAAAACTATTTTTTGGAGCAAACTAATTAGTTAGAATAGTTAAATCAGCCGCATGTTTTTTTCTATTGATTCGTCTGCCATTCTATTTCGGAATTCATCTAAAGCAGAAGCAAGAGTTGGGTCAGAAATGGATAGAATTTGTAATGCTAATAGACCGGCATTTGACGCATTTCCTATTGCAACAGTCGCTACAGGTACGCCTTTTGGCATTTGAACAATAGAATAAAGGCTGTCAATACCGCTTAATGTACTCGATTTTATAGGTACTCCAATTACAGGCAGTGTAGTGTAAGCAGCGGTCATTCCAGGAAGATGTGCCGCTCCTCCAGCTCCCGCAATAATGACTTTTATTCCTCTGGAACGCGCAGTTTTAGCATACTCGGCCATTAAATCGGGCGTTCGGTGAGCAGAAACGACTCGTTTTTCAAATGGAATTCCGAATTGTTCACAAATATCTGCTGAGTCTTTCATTGTTGGCCAGTCTGAGTCGCTGCCCATTATAATTCCTACAAGTGCTTGCATAGTGTACTATTAGTTTTTTAAAGTCTGGAAGTTTAATTATAATCATTCATTAGATGAGTCCAAACCAGAAAATCAATTTTGTCGGTTTTCGCCCATACAAATAGTGTGAAATCGTCGATTCTTTAGCAGAAAACTACTTTTCGGAGTTGGCTCATAGATTAATAAATAAAAAAACGATAAAGTTTTGAGTTTAATGAATTAGTTTTGAGTCCAGTCCAAAAAGTCGATTCTTTCGGTTTTCAACCTTCCAAATCCTACGAATTCGATGAATAGTTTGCTAAAAACTACTTTTTGGAGTACACTTAGTTTTTTAAAAAAAAATAATTCCATCAAAAAATGGTACTTAAAATTTTAGGTACACTCTTTAAAGTTGATTTTTCGGCTAGTATTCTTCCAAAACCTATGATTTTGCTGAAAATTACTTTTAAAAGTAAGCTGAAATTTTGAAAATACATCTGCTGGATTTGAGTTAGACAATAATTTCATTGCCAAGTTTTTTTGCAAGCTTGAGCGTAGTGGTAGCGTTATTGCCAAGTACAGTCAAATGTCCCATTTTTCGACCAGATTTTGAATCTAATTTACCGTACAAATGTAAATGAGCATCAATAGTTGCTAAAGAATTGAAAACGTGTTCGGAAACTGATTTTCTTTGATGAGTTCCTAAAATGTTCTCCATAACGGCTACTGGTTTTCTTAGCGTAGTTTTACCAAGAGGCATTCCGCAAACTGCTCGAATATGATTTTCAAACTGACTCGTTATACAGCCTTCAATTGAATAATGCCCAGAATTATGCGGTCTTGGAGCGGTCTCATTTAAAATAATATCTCCACTTTTAGTTAAGAAAAATTCAAAAGCAAAGACTCCTATTCCATCAATGATTTCCACAGCTTTAAGCGCAATTTCTTGAGCTTTTTTCTGTAGTTGTTCATCAATTTGTGCTGGTGCCATAATGGTTTTACAAATATGACCTTGTTGAATACTTTCCACACAAGGATAAGCTATTACTTCGCTTTTGGAACGAGCAACCATCACCGCTAATTCTTTTTCAAACGGAACAAAAGCTTCTGCTAAAATATCTCTCCCAGAATTTCCACCTAATTTGCCAAATCCATCTAAAGCAGATTCGATGTCATAAGCTGTAGCATTTCCATATCCATCGTAGCCACCTTTCGAAGATTTTAACACAAATGGCCAACCAAAGGCATTGCCAAATGATTCAATATCAGTGTTATTTTTTATAAATCTATAAGGAGTGACTGGAATTCTAGCTTTTCTAAATGTCTCCTTTTCAATCCATTTATTCTCAATTAATTCAAATGTTTCAGGTGATGGATATATTGGAGTTCCCGATTTATCTCGAATATGTTTTAATAAATCAGATTCTAAAAATTCATTTTCAAGAGTTACTACATCACATGATTTTGCAAAATCAATGAGTTTCTTTTCATCAGCAAACGCTCCAATGGAAATAAAAGGTGAGACAAAATCCATGGGTTCGGGAGTTGAGCCACTACGATATACAGCAGTTTGAATACCAAAACGATACGCTTGATAGGCAGACATTCGGGCTAATTGTCCACCGCCGAGGAATCCTAGCTTAAATTCAGCTTTAATTGAAAAGGGATGCACTTTATCCGTAATTTTAAAGGTTATACTATAGATTTGAGATTAAAGAATGATTCTAAGGCTCAAATAGTTGATAGTTAAAATCAAATTGTGAATCAAGTATCTCATTTAAGGTACTTTTAAATTCAATGCAAAATTAAGCAAAACATCTAAGGAATCACGAATGAATATCGAAGTAAAACTTCGTCAGTTAAAAGAACGTTTTATAGAAATCGAAGCCATGATGGGCGATCCTGAAATTATCTCAGATTCAAAGAAATACATGTCAATCACAAAAGAGCATAGCGATTTAAAAGAAATTACTGATGATTACGACGAATTTTTGAAAATTCAGCAGTTTATAAAAGACAATGAAGAGCTTATGGAACTAGATCCTGAGCTAGCTAATGAGGCATGGGCAGAGAATTCTGTGTTGAAATCGAAGCTAGAAAAACTTGATGAAGCAATTAAAATTAAACTTGTTCCAAAGGATTCTGAAGACTCAAAAAATGCTATAGTTGAGATCCGTGCTGGAACTGGTGGCGATGAAGCCGCTATTTTTGCTGGAGATTTATATCAAATGTATCGCAGAGTAGCTGATGAAATGAACTGGAAGTTTGAGCTTATGGTACTTAATGAGGGTACAAAAGGAGGTTTCAAAGAGATTGCATTCAAATTAGAAGGGCATGATGTCTTTGGAATGTTGAAATATGAAAGTGGAGTACATCGTGTTCAACGTGTTCCTGATACCGAATCTCAGGGAAGAGTTCATACTTCTGCAGCTACTGTAGCTGTATTACCAGAAGCTGAAGAAGTAGATATACAAATTAATCCGGCTGATTTAGAAGTTGATACCTTTCGTGCAACCGGTGCTGGTGGACAGCATATTAATAAGACAGACTCAGCCATACGAATTAGACACGTACCAACAGGAGTTGTTGTTGAATGTCAAGAAGAGCGTTCGCAACACAAGAATCGCGATAAAGCAATGACCATGTTAAGAACGAGATTGTATGAAGCAGAATATGAGAAAAAAGTAGCTGAACGTGCTGCTCAAAGAAAAAGTCAGGTTTCAACTGGTGACAGAAGCGCAAAAATACGAACCTATAATTACCCACAAGGGCGCTTAACGGATCACAGAATTGGTCTCACATTGTATAATTTAGAAGAGCAAATGAAAGGTGGAGTAATAGAAGTAATGAAATCATTGAGAGTTACAGACAACTTAGAACGACTACAGGCTTTAGCAGAAAAGTAGTTTTAATTTAGTATTTAAAAAAAGCTTAATCAGATATTCAGGTTAAGCTTTTTTTTGATTAATGAGATAATTTAATAAGACTAATTCATTTTATTTTAAATAAAAATGAATTAGATGATTCGTCAGTTTAATTATTATTAAATAGGTAGAATAAAATACTCTTATAATTAAATTAAATATAATTACTTTTATTTATTGATAAGAATGTATTGCTCGTAATTCCTATAGGTAAATGTAATTACTCTTATTTTAAAAGTTTATTTTTAGGTGAAAGGTGTTAGATGAAATCAAAGATATTCATCAAATATGGATTTTTCAAGGGTGTAATATTTAAGTTAAACTCGTTAACTTTATGATGACATTTTTTTATGAATGAAATAATAACAAACTTGATACTTATCTAAGTATTTAAATTAATGAGATGATATATAGACTTAAGAAAGTTTTTTTATTAAGTTAATAGTAGAGGAATAACAAAGTGCTTGTTTAATCTTAGTAAATGAGTCTGAATGGGAAATGAATAATATAAGCTAAATTAAAATATTTTATTTTAATTTAAAGACCATTAATTATAAGATTAGCTAAATTATTTAATAGAACTAACGAGAGGAAAGAGTAAATGGCTGGAAAATATATAATGAAAACCATTTAATATTATTTTAGCAAAGAGGAGAGGGTAGGAGCTTTCTGAATTAGGTTATGTAAATATAAAGACTAATACATTTATCTTATTTTGTATTTAGAAAACAACAAGTATTAATACTAAGAGATAAAACAGTATAGAAAAATAGTGAATCAAATTTAAGAAGCAACATAATAAGAATAGTAAGAACAGATATTACATTTTGATGAGTTATAACGGTTAATTGCCTGAAATTCAAAGCGTAATAGCTTAATAACTCTAAAAATCTGTGAACGTATGAGAAATTTATATAAGTGAAATTAATTCTCCTTTATTTTATATAATTTAAGCATTGAATCCTAACGAATAGCAGAATATCACTCTAAAGGGCAGCATAGCTACGATTATTAGTACTAAAAGCATTGAGCCACTTTTGGAAGTCGTTTTTCAGGTTTGCGCCCTTCGAAACCTTCGAATTCGCCGTATAATTTGCTAAAAACTACTTTTCGGAGGCAACTTAACTTTTAAAATGGAGGACAGTTGGAAAAAAAAGAATTTTCAAATTAAAACTACTGAAACTAAAGTTGGTAATGTGAATGGCATGATGAATGGCAATTTTATTTATGAGTCCACTCCAAAAAGTCAATTCTTTAGGTTTATACCCTTCCAAATACTACGAATTCGCCGAATAATTTGCTAAAAACTACTTTTCGGAGTACGCTCATTTATTAAATTTTGTGTGGTTTATATCAAATAAAATACCTCAGAATAAAGATGCTCGATATGTGTTGAGAATGGAGTGAGATAATGCGTTAAATTCAATATATGAACCCTTTTCGGGACAATAGAAACCCCATTACATTAAATTAAAAACTAGTTGATTTAAGAAGTTATTAAATAATGCTTTTTAATCAATTCGAGTCTGTAAAATGCCCGAAAGTAGATGTGAATGAACAAATATCTATTTATTTGATTTATCTAATCCATTAAATAACAATGAAATAAGATAATAGATATAAAAAGAATCAAGATGATAATTTCATAAGTAAAACTTAAAGAGTGATTTAAGTTTAGAAAAATTGGAACTCAGCAATTCAATAATAAATAATATGAAATATATAATTCAATAAAATCAATAAGATGCGTAAATATTTATTTATAATAAGAAAGTTTTTTTTAACTTATAATAATTACACTTAAATAAAACGTCTTTTTTGTCTCGTAGCACGTTTTTAAATTAAAACCTAAGTCCATGTTATTCATGAATAGGAAATAAGAATGAAAATAAGCAAATGACTTATTGCGTCAAGATTGTTTCAAGCTATGTTGTAATCCTTAAATAAAATATAAAATTCTTTTAAGTTATTAATAAATAATACTATAGATAGAAATGTGCTCCATTATTATTATTATAAAAACGTGTAAGTTATTATAAAATAGTTATTTGTAAGCATTTATTAATAGGGATACTTTGATAAAATGGAAGCAATAGGCAATAACTCAGTCTTAATTGATATGACTTGTCGCGTCAATTATGCATTTTTTAATGTATTCGAAGATTGTTAAGAGCCGAGTTGTAACCCCTGATAGTAAAAATGATAGTGAGCTTTGTTGTACTTAGGTTTGATTTTTAATTCAAAACGGTGGTTTTAAGGATGTAAAAATTAATTTTACATGTGTATATCAATTGCTATTCAATGATTTAGAATATTAATATAAAATACTCATCAGTATTCATCATAAAGTCTTCAATTAGAATAACTAAAGTCTAAATTTTAATTTATATAATTAAATTGTTGAACGGTAATCCATTGCTATTCCATATAATAAGTACATAAATATAAATGGAATCGAGTCTTACGAAAGTTTAAAACAGCTTTTCTATTCCTTTTTGACAAAAAGTGTGATTTGTGCAAAAGTAATTTAAAAACATGAATGGCAATCGAATTAGAATTAGATAAAAATATAATTCTTTAGTTAAGGTCTTGTTTTGATTTTCATAGTACTATTCGCTGAAATTTTAATTGATGAATCAAATGACGCAATAGGTCATATTGATTTAAGCTAAATAAATAGGACTTATAATAAATTAATTAACCAGTGATAAAATAAGACAATCGCCATGCTTTTATTTTTTTTTGACTCTAACGAAGACTAAATTTTATAAAAATAGTAATAAACAAAAACCCTTTTTCTTATTGATTTTGGAAAAGTGATGAATGTAAATTAGCCTCTTAATGGATTCGAATAAAGGTTTTACATTGATAAATGGATTTCAACTCTCTTATTAGTATTTAAGAAGTATTAGTTGTATTACCGAACAGAATATTAATAAGTAAAAAATAATAGTCTTATAAAAATTTTAAATCAAACTGTCTAATCATATTTTTCATTAAGTATTTTTAGACTCAATTCTCGAACATATTCATTATTGTAATTTCCACCCTTTGCATGCAGCGCTTTTTTAAATGACTCTTCTGCTTCTTTAGTTTTTCCCATTTTAAGATAATCTAAACCTAACCAATAATGATGTAGAGGTGCGTCACTTATTTCAGCAGCTTTTTGAAAATAAGTTAAAGCTTTTTCATAACTCCCTTGTGGCACAACTCCAATAAATAATTCTGAAAATAATTTAATAAGCCAATTCAGATTAGCAACTTCATAATGCCAACGACCTAAAATGTGGTACGATCTATCATTGTTCGGATCAACTTGAATTGATTTTTCTGCATAGATTCTAACCGAGTCGGCTAAGATTGCTTGTTGTCGATAAGAGCTTAATGAAAGTTTACCTGCAAAACCCATAGAAATGTTTTCATAAGCAAGTGTATTTAAGCTGTCTTTTGTAGCGCTAATTTTTGCTGCATGTAGTCCTTTTTCAAATAAGCTAATTTTAGTAGTCTTATTTAAAGGTTTATTTTTGGCATAGGTATTATCGGCTTCTTCGAAATAATTAAGAGCGAGTTTTGACCAATATTGTGAATTTTCAGGACAATAATCCAAGACTTCTAAAAGAATTCGTTCTCCTTCTTTAAACTCTTTTAATTCTCTTTTTTCGTTGAATAGTGCAATCAAAGAATCGCAAATAGCAGTTTCTTTTACTTTTAAAGAATCGTTGCATGTGATTGAATGTGCGTGAAGTTTTTGCGACGGTACATGAAATATTAATCCTAATCCCAAAATCGGTAATGCTTTTTTAGAAAATGATATCATGTAGATTTATTGAATGTTTATTTTAATAATCTTTCTCAAGATAGAAATGATTCTCTTAGAAATATGAAACTTAAAGATAGGAATAAATTATAGAGCTTATAAGAAGAGGTATTGATTTGTAGTTCAATGCTGAATTTATTGAATTCAATTTAAATGAGTTTGGTATTTGAATTCTTGTATAAAGTAGAATCAACGTTTTGGTTTTTATGACACTAATATAGTAGTGGGATATTCAAGCACAATTTTGAAATGAACTTTCAATTTGACAGAGATACCGTTTTTAGATTAGCAACGTTTTGAGAGTGTAACAGTTCGACAATTCCGTCATTAGGACGAAAGCTATAATCTCAACCTCTCGTTCAGGACTTTATTTAAAACTCCCAATTTGACTAAAATCCTGTTTTTCGCTTCGAGGCACTTTGAGAGTGTCATCAGGATGACGAAAATTCCGAGAGGCACCAAGTGTTTTCTCGAAACGAACTCCCCAATTGAAAGAGATCCTGATTTTCGCTTCGCGCCGCTTTGAGAGTGTCATCAGGATGACTTCTTTACCGTCATTATGACGAAAGCCGTAATCTGGTTCACAGCATAATTAAAAACCACAATCTATTATAAAGTATGTTTCATTAGTTCTGTAGCATGATATTCAATATTGAAAGGAACTATGAATTTAGATTGAGAGTCAAATGTGATTAGCTAATTGTTTTATAAAATAATCTTGATCAGTATTAATTTGTCATTCATAAATACACATTCCTGAAACCATGTGTAACAAAAATCAGATTCTCATTAAGATTGCATAAGTTTGATATATAAGTTATATTTATTTGTCTTATAAAGTAAGAAAGTTATTATTTATGCCAAAAGTAAAGCAACTCAATCCATTAAGCGATCAATTTATTTCAGAAAGAATTCACTTTGAAAATACTTGGTGGTTATCCTCAAAAACAGAATCCGAATTCAGTTCGAAATCAAAAAGAGCTTATTTTGAAAACTTTAAAGCTATTCTCGAGGATCGTTCGAGTCGAAAGCCTATCGTTTTAATGGGACCTACACAATCAGGTAAGACGGTGTTTATTCAACATGCTATTCAACATTTATTAGATAAAGAAATTTCAGCGATGAAAATCGCTTACATTGGACTAGGAAATCCTGCTTTGAATTCTTTAGATCTTTCGAAATTAGTAGCAATGATTCATCAGGCATCAGCTAAACAATCTGAATCAGATTCATACATATTTTTAGATGATATTCATTATTTGAACTTTTGGCTCGATGAACTTATGCCACTTGTTGATCAATATCCAGAAGTTCAGTTTGTTGTTTCCTCAAGTGTAAATCCATCATACTACCCAGGTGATGTAGTTTATTCATTGAATAAAGTAAAAGAATTTGTCTTACCTCCAATTACTTTTACTGAGTATCTCTCCATAAAAAAAGTCGATCAACTTATTTTGCCTTCAACAATAGAATGGCGTGGTTCTCAGCATAATTTTTACGCAGCAAGTAATATAAAAGAATTAAATCGTCAGTTTTTAGAATATTTGAATTACGGATCGTTTCCACAAGTAGCGTACTCCAGAAGTAGTAGTAGCGAAGCGATGAAATCATTAATGCCAGCCACTCTTCAAAAATCAATTTTATCAGATGTTGCAAATGTTTATGGCATACAAAATATTCAAGAATTAAATAGCTTATTCGCACTATTAGCGAACTTTACAGGGAAGGAAGTATCACTTGAGTCATTAAGTTCTATTTCAGGAATTGAAAAGTATTTACTCAGAAAATATATTGAGTATTTAGAAGCGGCATTTCTAATTAGAGTAATTCATAGGGTTGATGAATTTGCGCAAAAATTTACGCGTGCTAATTATTTTAAAGTCTATTTAACAAACACTGCTGTTCGTACGCTTTTCTTTTTCCCAGTTGAGGCAACAGATGAATCAATGCCAGAATTAGTATCAACGGTAATTTTTTCACAGTGGTTACATCGCTATCGATTTACGCCCTATTATGCTCGTTGGACACAAGGTGAAATCAGTATGCTTGGGATAGATGAGCGACGAGATAAACCACAAGGTGCTTTGGAAATCAAATGGACAAATTATTTTGTTAATCAACCCGATGAATTAAAGAATTTAATTCATTTTTGTTATCAGAATGAAATGGATACTGCAATGGTAACCACATTAGATACTGAAGCCGTTAAAGAAGTAGATGAACTCAATTTACATTTTGTTCCAGCAGCTATCTATGCCTATGTTGTTGGTATAAATACATTAGAAAGAGCAATTAGATAATATGGAGCGAATGGAAGCACAATTTAAGCAACATATTCATAGTCTTCAGAATTCAATTTGTGCAGCGTTTGAACAAATTGACGCTAAAGAAGAATTTAAAGAAGACACATGGCAACGAGAAGGCGGTGGCGGTGGCTGGTCACGCATAATGGAAAATGGTAGAGTTTTTGAAAAAGCAGGTGTTAATGTATCTGCGGTTCATGGGCTAATCTCAGATACAATGAAAAATTCTCTAAATATGATTGGGGAGCAGTTTTTTGCAACTGGAATTTCTTTAGTAATTCATCCCGAAAATCCAATGGTACCTACTGTTCATGCAAATATTAGATTATTTCAAATTGTAAATAGTAATAACGAAGTTATAGATACTTGGTTTGGTGGAGGATTAGATTTAACACCTTATTATTTATTTGATGAAGATGCTATACATTTTCACACTATTTTAAAAAAAACCTGTGATCAATTTAATCCCAATTTGTATTCTCGATTTAAAAAAGAGTGTGATGATTATTTTTTCAATTCTCATAGAGGAGAAGCAAGAGGAGTAGGTGGAATATTTTTTGATTATCAAAGAGCAACTGATGAAATGAGCTTGCATAGTGTCTCCGAATTTACAAAAGCCGTTGGTACATCTTTCATTTCAGCCTATTTACCCATTGTTGAAAAAAGAATGGGCTTAGATTATTCAGAGCATCAAAAATGGTTTCAAGAAGTTAGAAGAGGTCGATATGTGGAGTTTAACTTAATACATGACAGAGGAACGCTTTTTGGCTTAAAAACAAATGGAAGAGTGGAGTCAATTTTAATGAGCTTACCTCCACGAGTTCGCTGGGTGTATGATTATCAGCCTAATATTGGCACAAAAGAAGCTGAATTAGTAGAAATTTTGAAGAATCCTAAAGATTGGATTTAAACAGATTAATACTTTATAAGAAAAAGTATCTTAAGTAAAAAAAATAAAAATAACATAATAAGAATAAAATGTTTCCCTTATCAAGACCAAGACGTTTAAGAGTTAATTCATCTATTCGTTCGTTAGTTACAGAAACGCAGCTCAATGTAAATGATTTAATTTCACCAATATTCGTAATTGAAGGTGAGCAAAAATGTGAGGAAATATCCTCTATGCCTAACTATTTTAGATATTCATTAGATTCCTTAGCCACTGAAATTAATGAATTATGGGAACTTGGTATAAAGTCTGTTTTAGTTTTTGTTAAAGCTGAAGATGACAAAAAAGATAATGCAGGAACAGAAGCATTAAATACAAACGGATTGATGCAGCGCGCCATAAAAAGAATAAAATCTGTTTGTCCAGAAATGATTGTAATGACTGATGTTGCTCTCGATCCATTTTCGAGCTTTGGGCATGATGGAATTGTAGAGAATTGTGAAATCGTTAATGAAAAAACTGTCGATGTTTTAGCGAAGATGTCGGTTTCTCATGCACAAGCTGGAGCGGATTTTGTTGCACCAAGTGATATGATGGATGGAAGAATATTACGAATCCGAAATGCCTTAGATGAAGTGGGATTCATCAATACTGGAATTATGGCTTATAGTGCAAAATATGCTTCTTGTTTCTATGGGCCTTTTAGAGATGCACTCGATTCTGCACCAGGGTTTGGCGATAAGAAAACATATCAGATGAATCCAGCTAATCGAATAGAAGCCGTGAAAGAAGCTAAAATGGACGAGCAAGAAGGCGCTGATATTATTATGGTAAAACCAGGAATGCCTTATTTAGATATCGTACGTGAAGTTAAAAATGCAATAAGTCTTCCAGTTTCAGTTTATCATGTTAGCGGTGAATATGCGATGATAAAAGCAGCGGCTGAAAAAGGATGGTTAAATGAAGACCAAGCTATCTTAGAAGTCTTAATTGGGTTCAAAAGGGCAGGAGCAGATTTGATCGCAACGTATTTTGCCAAAGATGCAGCGAAGTTATTGAAATCTTGAAATGAAAATATTGAGTCCCAATTGAGAATTCGATTTTGGTTTAAAAAAACTTGACGAGAATATTTAGCTACGATTTTTGGAATTCTTTCTTTTTTACTGTATTCGACTTGATAAATGTTTTCAGTTTATTGAACTAATTTATTAACAGTTTTTTGAAAAAGTGAGTCTAAGTTAAATGTTTTCAATATTTAAACTGGTTTTTTCTAATTATTTGCAATCAGTATAAGTCATGATTTTTATAGAAATAAGTATTCTACTGACGATTCAACTGTTACTTAGATTATGAAGTTTATGAAGTGATTTATAAACCTGAGTTCGGGATAAGAAATTAAAATAAAAACAGGAAAAAATAAATGTCGTCATTCATTCTGAGCTCTGACCCAGAATCTCTGCCTAATTTTGTAATAAATTTTAGATTCCACTACTAAGCCAAATGATATTCTACATTGTTTATTCTGGGTTTTATTTAAAATTATTCTAAAAATAAGCGCACTCCGAAAAGTAGTTTTTAGCAAACTATTCGTCGAATTCGGTAGGGTGTAAACCTACAGAATCGACTTTTCGGAGTGGACTCAAAAATTAATAACCCGAACTCTGGTTAGGCGTTAGTTTTAATATTCAAAAGCAAAGACCATTTTGCAAATCTTTAACATTAAATTATGAAGCTGGGTTAGGTTCAATAGTTGATTCAAAGAAATTTGAAAGTTTCAGAGCAGTATTATCAACTGAGCAATTCTTTTCAATAAAGTCATAATTCGAAGACTTCATTTTTTGAAATTGACTTTCGTTTGAAGGGTCTCGTTTGAGTTCAATAAGTTTTCCAAGAGAATTAAAAATCTCTTTTGCGCTAGGTTGATGTAATTCTGTCCAAAATGCTTGTGTTCCAAATTCTTTTAATATCAGATTTGCAGGAATTGGATTTAGAATAGGCAAAACTCCACAAGACAATCCTTCTTGAATTACTTCTGAAATTCCATCAAATAATGGTACTGAGAGAAGGAAATCGCTACAAATTAGTAATTCTTTAAAATCGATAGTTGCTAAGAATGAATCAAAAATTCGGATTGTTGAGTAACTTTTTAATTCAAAAAGCAACTCTCGAACTTCAGGTGTGCAATCGTGATTTAGAGTTGGGATAAGGAAATACGTGTCTTCATGTAAGCCTGCTAACTCTTTGATGGCTTTTAAAATTTCAAGTGGTCGATAGTACCAAAAAACACCTCTAGGAGAAATAAAAACTGTCGAAGCTTTAGGAATCCTCAATTTCGATCGAAGGTCAACTTTTTGATTTGTAGAAGATCTCCAAAATGTAGAATCGATTCCCCACCATGTCGAACAAATTTTTTCAGATGGAATAGGGGGCCAGTTATTAAGAATATATTCTTTATAATGCGGACCGTCTGTTGTAATTCCTTGTGAAGAACGGCAAATTTTTTGAGAAATCCATTTACTGATGAAAGTATCTTTTTTATTTACTGAAGAATCTGCCCCAATATCTCTTGACCAAGTTTGAATAAAAAGGGGTTTAATTGAACTCATATATCCAGCTAAACCATAAGTTGAGCCAAAAGAGCAGAACAAAACATCACATTGTTCTAAAAAAAAAGTTTCTTTAATTTTAGGAGCGAGAAGATAAAAATCAAACCAAGTTATTTTTGAAAATACAGGTTTAATTATGGTTTGAGGATTCTTGAGAATTTTGGAGGGGCGAAGGGTTAAAATATGAATTTCAAGCCCTGCTTTTTCCATTGCTGGCACCCATTTTTCGATATGATAATTATCAGCGTGGCAACAATATAAAACTCGCATCCATGTATTTGATAAAAGAAATGGTTCTAAAAATCAGCAATGCCAAAGAATTAAAACAATGACATTGCTGCATTAAAATTTAAATGAAGATTAGGGTTACGAGGAAGAAAAGTGGAATCAATATCGCAATTGACCATCCCATGTAACCTAGAAAAGATGGCATTTTAATTCCACTAGACTCTGCAATTGATTTCACCATGAAATTTGGTGCATTTCCGATGTATGTCATAGCTCCCATAAATACAGCTCCACTAGAAATAGCCATCAATGTGTGTGACATTTCGTTCATTAAATGCTGAACATTTGCTGCACCACCTGCTGTGTTAAAGAAAACCAAATATGTTGGGGCATTATCTAAAAAGGAGGATAATAATCCTGTTGTCCAAAAGTACATGTCATTGTTAGGCGACCCGTCTGAATTTGTTACTAAGTTAATAATCGCTCCAAGAGCACCTTCTTTTCCAACTTTTAAAATGGCAATTGCTGGAATTATAGTAACAAAAATCCCAGCAAATAATTTTCCAACTTCAACAATGGGAAACCAATCAAAATCATTCGCTTTTCTTGATTCCTGCGAAGTTGTTTTAATACTTATAATCGTTAATGTTATTAAAGCCAATTCTCTAATTAAATTTTCAAGTGGAATTTCAATGTGATAAACAGTTAAATGGTCGAGTTTTACAAATCCAGAGAATAAAACAGCTCCAATAACACCAAGAAGTAAGACTAAATTGTGACCTCCATCAATTCCAAATTGTTCGCCATTTTTGTGAACTGGTGGTTTATGGGTCTCTTTTTTATACAGAAATGAATCCATTATGTAAAAGATGGCTAATAAAGAAACAACTAGGAAGCTCATTTCAACTAATAAGTTCGAAGTTGTCCAGAAGAAACTTACGCCTTGAAGAAATCCTAAAAAAAGCGGAGGATCACCAAGAGGAGTTAAAGACCCTCCAATATTAGCAACAAGAAATATGAAAAAGATAACAACATGAACCTTATTTGCTCTCCAAGCGTTAGCTTTTAAAAGAGGTCTAATAAGTAACATAGCAGCGCCAGTAGTTCCCATCCAAGAAGCTAAAAGTGTTCCAATTAATAACAGAAGGGTATTTAAAGCGGGAGTTCCTACCATATCGCCTTTTATTCGAACACCTCCAGCTATTGTAAACAGTGCTAATAGTAGAACTATAAATGGAATGTATTCAAGAAGATATACATGTAAAACTTCATAGCTTGTATGTGAAACTCCAAAAGTGACTACCATGGGAATCAATAATAAAAGTGCCCAAAAAGTGGAAACTTTTCCAAAATGGTGATGCCAAAATTCAGAGGCAAATAAGGGAAAAAGTGCAATAGATAAAAGTATTCCAGCAAATGGAATTACCCAAAGAAGGCTAAAGTCTGATCCTGAAATGCCATGGTCTTCCGAGGCAAATACTTGTAGTATTGGAAAAAAAATAGTAAATAGAGTGAGGCTGAATTTCTTCATAATCAAATGTTATGTTAGAAGGTCAAAAGTTTGATTCAAGGTAAAATAAATCATTTCTCCTTAAGGACGAAAAAACAAATCGCCTGATTTACAAAGATTACCTGCTTATTTACACTTTTTCTTCATTCCAATTTTTGTATCTTTGACGCCTGAGTGACCTGCCTAATGGCAATAATTCAGTCTAAGTATTTGTAGAGTTTACAGTTAACGCTTCTGACATAAAGCTCCTGTTCAATGAATATACAGCAACTAGCACCATTTATTATTGCAACCCCACTTGCTGGATTCGTGTTAAACGGAACCCTTGGGTTGTTTTTACCTTCGTATAGAAAGCAGAAAACACTAATTGGTAGTATTGCTACTATTGCGGTATTTATCCCATTTAGTATTCTTCTGATGCAATTTTTTCAAACAACTCCTGACGCAAAAGCAGAAATAGTTCATCTTTTTACTTGGATTCAGGCAGGTAGTTTTACATCTGAATTTGCTTACCGATTTGATCAATTGTCTCTATTAATGGGATTGGTTGTCTCTGGTGTAGGTGCATTAATTCATTTGTATTCAATGGGATATATGAAAGATGATGAAGGTTACTTTAAGTTTTTTGCCTATTTGAATCTTTTTATCTTCATGATGCTCAATCTGGTACTTGGTAATAATTTATTGCTTTTATTTCTTGGTTGGGAAGGAGTAGGAGTCTGTTCGTATTTGTTAATTGGTTTTTGGTATCAGGATCAAGAAAAAGCTTTTGCTGGCAAAAAAGCCTTTATTTATAATAGAATTGGAGATTTTGCATTCCTGATTGCAATGTTCCTTGTATTTAAATTTGTTGGTAGTCTTGATTTTGATGCTGTTTTTGCAGGAATTAATCAAATTCCACATGATATTAAATTTTGGATTGCCATATTAATGTTCATTGGTGCAACAGGTAAATCTGCACAATTACCACTATTTGTTTGGTTGCCAGATGCTATGGCGGGTCCAACGCCTGTTTCTGCATTAATCCATGCAGCTACAATGGTTACATCAGGAATTTACTTGATTTCTAGAATGTCATTTTTATATGTTCAAGTTCCCGAGGTTATGATGATTGTTGCTTCTATTGGAGCCCTTACTGCAATTGTTGCAGCATCAATTGCAATAACTCAGAACGATATCAAAAAAGTATTAGCGTATTCAACGGTATCTCAGTTAGGTTACATGTTTTTAGCTTTGGGTTCTGGAGGGTTTATTGCAGCAATGTTCCATGTTGTTACACATGCGTTTTTTAAAGCATGTTTATTCTTAGGTTCAGGTTCTGTAATTCATGCCATGCATCATGTAGAACACGAATTAGATCACCATGGAAAACATGTTCATTTTGACCCACAAGACATGCGATTTATGGGTGGATTGCGAAAGCGCCTACCAAGTACATTCATTACATTTTTTGTTGCTACTGTCGCCATTGTGGGTATTCCACCTCTAGCTGGATTTTTCTCCAAAGATGAAATTTTAGCTTTTGCATTTAACCAAAGTGTTGCGATTGAAGGTGCAAAATATTTATATAGTACACTTTGGGGTGTAGGTATTTTAACCGCATTCATGACGGCTTTTTATATGTTCAGATTAACCTTCAGTACTTTTTTTGGTGAATTCAAATTGCCAAAATTGATTAAAGGTGCGGAAGACTCTGAAAAGTATTTACATGAAAGCCCATTAACAATGACCATTCCTCTTTGGGCTTTGGGTATTCTATCTTTAGTAGGTGGATTCATGGGTATTCCTGACTTTATTGTACATCATGCAAATTGGTTACATCATTGGTTGGAAGGGGTTACTGCTCCAGTATATTTTCATCTTTCACACTCAACTGAGTGGATTCTTTTAACTGTTTCTGTTGTAATAGCTGTATTAGGCGTTTCTGTAGCTTATGTGATGTATTTTAAAGGTAACTTAGAAACTTCTGATGCTTCAATTAAAAAACGTTTTGGAAGTATGTACACGGTTTGGGTCGATAAATATAGTCTTGATGAATTTTATGAAGGTTATATCTCAGATCCTATAGTTCGTCTTTCTGATAAAGTTTTGGCAGTTTTCGATTTGAAAATTGTAGATGGATTTGTGAATATGATTGCAGGAATCGTTCGTTTATTTGGTAGCCTTTCCCGATATTCACAAACTGGATTGGCAAGCAGTTATGCATTTATGCTAGTTGTTGGCGTTATTTTAGTAATTGGACTTATTGTTTTTAGTTAAACAGAATACTTGAATGGATACTTTATTAAATCTTACCATTTTCCTTCCGATTGCCGGTGTAGTAGGAATCTTACTTGTAAAAAATGATAATCTTGTGAAGTGGATCAGTTTACTAGTTACGACTGTAACTTTTGTACTGTCTCTTCCCTTAATGCTAAATTTCGATTCAACGATATCAGATACTACACAATTCTTATATCAATCAGGAGCTTGGTTACCGAGTTTAGATATTAAATACTTGGTAGGCTTAGATGGATTAAGCCTATTACTATTTATGTTGACTACATTTATCGCTCCAATTGTAGTTATTTCTGCATGGCATGCTATTGAGAAACATGTATCTGGCTTTTTTGCAATGTTATTGGTGCTACAAACAGCCTGTCTTGGAGTTTTTGCTTCACTTGATTTATTTATGTTCTATATTTTCTTTGAGTTAAGTTTGATTCCTATGTATTTCCTTATAGGAATATGGGGAGGAAAAGACAGAATTAATGCTACGGTTAAATTCTTTATCTACACCTTAGTAGGCTCTTTGATCATGTTAGTTGCCCTTATTTACCTTGGTTATGATGCTGGTGTAGCAATTAACAATGGAACGTTTACAACAGATTGGAGATTACTTTCATCTCCTGAATACATGATTGACTTGGGTGTTCAAACCTATTTGTTCTTAGCTTTTGCTCTAGCATTCTGTATAAAAGTCCCTTTATTTCCGTTTCATACATGGTTGCCTTATGCTCACACAGAAGCTCCAACCGCAGGTTCAGTTGTTCTTGCTGCAATTATGCTAAAAATGGGGACTTATGGATTACTTCGTATTTGTCTTCCAATTTTTCCAAATGCAACCTATGAATTCGCTCCTTATATTGGTATTCTTGCTGTTATTGGTATTATTTATGGTGCTCTTGTGGCCATGGTTCAGAAAGATGTTAAAAAGCTTGTTGCTTACTCTTCAGTTTCTCACTTAGGCTTTGTAGTTCTTGGAATATTTGCTTTGAATACTATCTCAGTTCAAGGTGCGATTTTGCAAATGGTAAACCATGGTTTGTCAACAGGAGCTTTATTCTTAATTGTTGGGATGATTTATGACAGAAGACATACTAGAATGATTGCAGATTTTGGCGGAATTTCTACGGTAATGCCCGTTTTTGCTGTTATGTTTATGATAGCAACTATGGCTTCAATAGGTCTTCCTGGGTTAAATGGTTTCGTTGGTGAGTTCTTGATTTTAAATGGTAGTTTTCTCTCTGAGTCGTTGAAAAGCCCTGTATTTGCCATTATTTCAACTACAGGTGTTATACTTGCAGCTGTTTACATGCTTTGGATGTTCCGTAGAGTAATGTTCGGCCCAGTTGTGAATCCTGAAAATCAAAAACTAGTCGATTTAAACCTCAGAGAAATTGGAGTTCTTTTACCATTAATAATTGTCATGTTTTGGATTGGATTTTATCCTAAACCTTTTACAGCTTTCTCAGAAGTACAGGTTAATAAGCTTATAGAACAAAGTCAGATTAAAAAGCAAAAAACCGTTCAGGAATTCTCTGCAGTCACAAGCGAATGGGCAAAGAAGTTTTATAATGTTACTTCAGACGAATTAAGTAGTTTAAATTAATTCAGGTTTATTTACATGATTACACCCGATTTAAATTTCGAAATTTCTCAATTAGTTAACTGGGCTGCAGATAATAATGCTTTGGTAAAAACATTCGTTTTTGAGGATTTTACAAAAGCAATCGCATTTATAGTTCAGATTTCATTCATTGCTGAAAAATTAATTCATCATCCAGAAATCTATAATGTGTACAATAAAGTTACTATTAGATTATCTACACATGATGCTGGAAATACTGTAACTGATAAAGATATTCAATTAGCAAAACAGATCGATAATCTCGTTTAAATTTATGGAACAGAATCTACTCGTCGATTTACAATCGTTTATTCCCGCCACAATTATTGCTTTAGGCGGTCTTGCAATTCTTATGAATCAAGTTTGGGCAAAAACCTCAACAATATCCTATTGGATTAGTGTTGTTTCTGTCTTCGTCGCTCTCGTGAAAATAATGTTTGAAATCGGCATGCCTGTTCAATCAGCTTTTTCTCAGATGTATGAATATGGTGGTGCTCATGCTTTTGGTGGGATGATTGTCTTAGTTGGAACTTTATTTTCTTTGCTGTTATCGAAAGATTATCTAAGATCAGTAGGTCAAGATAGAGGAGAAGTTTATGCTATAATTTTATTTGCAACATTAGGCATGATAACAATGACTGGATCAAGTGATTTAGTCACTATTTTTATTGGTCTTGAAACGATGTCAGTTTGTTTATATGTTTTAACAGGTTTAGTTCGCGATTCAAAAATCGGTGTTGAAGCATCTCTCAAATATTTCTTACTTGGAGCTTTTTCAACTGGTTTTCTTTTGTATGGAATTGCTTTGGTGTATGGATCAACTGGTTCAACAAATTTAGCTGAGATTGCTGCTACTGGAGCAACAGGATTAATTTATTGGGGTGGTTTATCACTCTTACTTGTTGGTTTCTTTTTCAAGATTTCTGCGGTGCCATTTCATATGTGGACTCCAGATGTTTACCAAGGTGCACCAACCACAATAACTGCATTTATGGCGACAGCGTCAAAATCTGCAACTTTTATTGCATTGATTTTTGTACTTAGCAATGCCTTTCAAATGCAGTTAGATAAAATCCATGAAGCATTATATGTAATAGCAGTTCTAACAATGGTTTTTGGAAATATTATTGCCATTGTTCAAGATAATGTTAAAAGAATGCTTGCTTATTCATCAATTGCACACGCAGGATATGCATTAGTTGGTATCGTTGCAGGTACCGCCGAAGGCTACACTGCAGTTCTATTCTATTTATTTGCTTATACATTAATGAATGTTGGTGCATTTGGTGTTATAGCTTTCTATGAAAAGCATACTGGAAAAGATTTTACTAATATTGAAAATTTAGCAGGCGCAGGTTACTCTCAGCCAATTCTTGCTGTTCTTTTATCTTTGTTTCTTTTCTCGTTAATGGGAATTCCTCCTTTGGTTGGATTCATTGGAAAATACAAAGTATTTGCAGCAGCTATTAATCAAGGAGAAATTACACTTGCTGTTATCGGTGTTTTGGCTTCAGCTGCCAGTGCATATTATTATTTACGTGTAATGGTTTATTTATATTTTAAAAGTTCAAAAGTTGGTATTAAATTTACTTCTCCATCTTTTGTTTATCAATTTGCGTTAATTTTGCTACTCTTATTGACTTTGTATTTTGGTATTATGCCAAGTGAAATTTCAAAAGTGTTAGAGTCTTTTACTTGGAGTTCAATCGTAAATTAATGGATTTTACCAAAATCTATTAATTCAAAATTGGTAATAACTAACAAAATCTGTTTGGCTCGAATGATAACAATTGCGTTTTTAGAAGAAACTGTTAGTATTTATAACTTTGTTAAACAATAAAAATGCCGTATCTTTGCGACCCTGTCGTTAGAGACACTAACGACTGTTTTATTAGAAATAAAACATCCGTAGGAAAAATAAATAATGAAAAAAACTTTTTACGAGGTTACGTATATCGTTAACCCCGTGCTTGAAGAAGCAGAGACTAAAGCTGAAATTGATAAAATCAACAGCTTTATAACCAGACAAGGTGGCGAAATTGATGAAGTTAACGAATGGGGAAACCGTCGTTTGACTTACGAAATGAGTGGTAAACAAACGGGCTATTTTGTAAACATGTATTTCACCTCACCTGGTGAACTAATTGTAAAGCTTGAAAGAATGATGCAAATTAACGAAAATATTGTTCGTTATTTGACTCTTAAATACGATAAAAAAATGTTGCGTCATCGTGAGATGTTGAAAAGAGGCGAAGTGCCAAATATTTTCAAAGTAATTGATCAAGATCCAGAAGCTTAATAAGGGAAAAACATGTTAAAAAATCCACAACACCCCAAAAAAGGTCAGCTTCGCGACAAACAATGTCTATTTTCTAAAGCAGGCCTAGAATATATCGATTATAAAGATACCGATACACTTAGACGATTTATCAACGATCAAGGAAAAATTCTTCCTCGTCGTGTTACTGGTACTAGCACAAAATTTCAACGCCAATTGGCTAAAGCCGTTAAACGCGCTCGTCACCTTGGTTTACTCGCATTTGTTGCTGATAATGTACGCTAAAAGAAAGGAATCGTATAAATGAATATTGTTTTAAAAAAAGACGTTGAAAACCTTGGTCAAAAAGGCGACGTTATTAAAGTAAAAGCTGGCTATGGTCTTAACTATTTAATTCCTGCCGGTTTAGGCGTAGTTGCTACAGAAGGTGCTGTTCGTGACGTGAATGAAATGAAACGTCTGATTGCTCTGAAACGACAACGAAATGAATCAGCAGCTAAAGAATTAGCTGAATCTATTGAAGCTACTACTCTTACAATTGCCGTGAAAACTGGTGAAGAGGGCAGACTTCATGGAACTGTTACTACTCAACAAGTTTCAAATGCATTGGCTGAGAAAAATATTATTGTTGACCGTAAAGTTATATCATTAAATAGCGAAATTAACGCTCTTGGTGAATATACTGCTACTGTTTCTTTATCTGCAAAAGCTAAAGCAAACTTAAAAATATGGGTCGTTAAGGCTTAATGCCTAAAACCAAAAAGAAATAAAAGCTAATGCTTACTACATTATTTCGGGGGATAAGTATCATTTTCTTATCCCCTTTTTTTTTATTTGCTCAAATTCCTTCACCAGTTTCTTTTTATGTGGTAGATTTGCCCAAAGAAGTTAGGCAAAATGAAGTAGTTACTATAACTATAGAAGCAATTATTGATGGAGAGTGGCATTTGTATGGGGTGGATCTTCCTAAAGGTGGTCCTGTTGCAACAAAATTTTCTATCAAATCTGGAAATGCTCAAATAAATGGTAAAGTTATGGAATCTGAAGCTGAAATAGTTTTTGATCCAAACTTTAAAATGAAAGTCTCATGGCATAAATCTGGGGCTCGGTTTACAATTCCAATAAAATATACGGATGCATTAATAGGGGCTGGATTAGTTGAAGTTCAAGTATTATTCATGGTTTGCAACGATGAAGTGTGTTTGCCTCCAACTCGCAAAACTATAAATGTTCCCTTAACTATTGTTACTTCTGATGAATTGAATTCAAGCAAAAGTGAATTTTTTAGCAATGATAAAGATGGTAAATCTGATGTTTTAAATTCTGATAATCGAGACTTACTTGAGCAAGAGAATGATTATTCTTCCTTATTAAGTGGTGGACTCGCAAGTTTTATTTGGATAGCGCTAACAGCGGGTTTTGCAGCATTATTAACACCCTGTGTGTTTCCTATGATTCCATTAACAGTTTCGTTTTTCTCTAAACAATCTAAAGGCAAAAATGCTAAAGCAGTTGTAAACGCTCTTTTATTTGGTATTGCAATTATTGGAATGTTCACCATTTTAGGTGCATTATTATCATTGATTCTCGGCGCTACTGGTGCCAATCAATTTGCTTCAAATCCGTGGGTCAATTTAACTATTGGTTTAATCTTTATTGTTTTTGCAATTTCTTTATTAGGTCTTTTTGAATTGCAACTTCCTTATCAAATAACCAATTTTCTCAATCAAAAGAGCAATGAAAAGTCAGGTTTAGTTGGAATTTTATTTATGGGTTTGACCATAAGTGCTGTTTCTTTTTCATGTACCGCCCCCTTTGTGGGTGGTGTTTTAGCTGCAACAACTAAGGGAGAATGGTTTTATCCCATTTTAGGCATGTTGATTTTTTCAACAGCGTTTTCAACACCTTTCGTTCTTTTTGCAATGTTCCCAAATTGGTTAATGAGTCTGCCAAAAAGTGGTTCTTGGATGAATCAAGTTAAAGTAATTCTGGGGTTTCTTGAGCTAGGTGCTGCAATCAAATTTCTCTCAAACGCTGATTTAGTTTGGAGTTGGGGTATTATCTCAAGACCTTTTGCAATTGCCTCATGGATTGCAATTTGTATTTTAGCCACTTTATATATTCTTGGAAAAATTAAATTTGAATATGAACGTGTATCAGAAAATGTTACCGCTGTCAAATTATTAATTGCTATTCCTATTTTAACGTTTGCTTTTTATTTGATTCCCGGCTTGTTAGGATCTTCATTAGGCGTTTGGGATGCTTGGTTGCCTCCTAAACAAGCAACTGATGTGAGTTTGGTTTCAGGTTTTAGTTCATCTACCTCAAATAATGATTTTGAAGAAGGATGGAATTCTACTATTGATGAAGCTTCTCAGGCTGCGGTTCAATCAGGGAAATATATTTTTATTGATTTTACAGGATTTACCTGTACAAACTGCCGTGCAATGGAGGCAAATGTTTTTCCAAATGCCGAGGTAAAAAAACGTTTTGACCAGTTTGAGTTAGTTAAGTTATATACTGATGGTGGCGCTACAGGGCCTGAGAATCAATTGTATCAGTTTAAATTAACTGGTTCAGTAGCCTTACCAACTTATGCCTTTATAGACGCAAATACAGGAAAATTGATTGCAAAAAAATCAGGCTTTATCGATAAAGATGATTTTGTTAATTTTTTAGATGCTGTTTTAGCTCGTTGATTCGTTAGCTTTAACGCTTTACAGTATATTGTAAAGATTTTAACAAAGCTGGTTTTGCGAATTTTACCTGCCAACTATTTAGTTTTAATTTTTTGCTTGAGTATTTTGCTCAATCCTGCGATTGGGTACTCTCAAGCTGTTTGGACTAAATGGGTTAAAATTGATAATCCAGCAATAGGGGACACAGTCTTAATTTCGAATGAATTTTTATCAGGCTCGGGAATGATTTATTCTAAATATGGGGATATAGATACTGTTTCAAAATTCGTAGAGCTTCCACAATTTGGAATTAAACTAGTCTATTTAAAAGATTCTTTAGTAAATCGAATCTATTTTATGTACCAAATCCAATCAAAATCGCTTTATAAATCACAGCAAAAAGTATTGAATCAAATCCCAAATCTTGAATATCTTGGTTCTGGTGATTCAGTAAGTATAAAAGTAAAAGCGAAAGATGAGTATGATTTATTTGGAAATTCAAAACTTGAAAAAAACGGAAGTTTAACTAGAGGAATCACCGTTGGAAGCAATCAGGATGCTTCTTTAGAAAGCGGTTTACGCTTAGATCTATCTGGGGAAATTGCAGATTCCATTTCAATTATTGCAAATTTAACCGACCAAAGCACTCCAATTCAGCCCGATGGAAGTACACAAAACTTACGAGAATTTGATCGGGTTTATATTCAAGTAAAGTCGCCTAGACACAATTTAGAAGTTGGTGATATTGATGTCACCTTCAATCAAAGTTCGTTTGCTTATATTAATAGACGTTTACAAGGAATTCAATACGGAACGTCTGCATTTAAAACTAAACATAACTATTTGGCGACTGTTGCAAAGGGCATTTTTCGATCACAGCCATTTCAAGGAATAGAAGGAGTTCAGGGACCGTATAGATTAATTGGAAATCAAGCAGAACCTTTTATCGTTGTTATTGCAGGAACAGAGCGAGTTTATCTCGATGGAAAACTGTTAACAAGAGGAGAAGATCAAGATTATATAATTGATTATGGAATTGGAGAAATCTACTTCATGCCCAAGCTTATTATCAATCAAAGAAACAGAATAACAGTCGATTTTCAATATTTGAATCAAGATTTTTCAAGAACCCTTGTAGCTGCTGAAGCGGTTTCTGATCCGATATTCAATCAGAAAATGACAATAGGCGCAAGCTTTATAAAAGAATCAGATAATGATAACTCTCTGGCTCAATTAAGTTTATCCAATGAAGATATTTATCTTTTAGAAAATGCAGGAGATGATGATGATAAAGCTGTCACAACTGGGGTTAAGCCATTTAATCAAATTGATGAAAGAACATCTAATGGCATAGTTTATCTGAGAAAAGATACATTGATAAATGGGAATAGAGTTACTTTTTTTGAATTTGTAGATTCAGGAACCCCAAATGAAAATGTATTCACAGTGAGATTTTCACGATCAACAAATGGGTTAGGGTCTTATGAAAGAGCAGAATCGAGAGTAAATGGTCTCGTTTATCGATTTGTAGGACAAGGATTTGGTGCGTATGATACCTTAAAAACCTTACCAAGACCCCTAGATCATCAAATGATTTCATTAAGAAGTGAATTAAAGCCAGTAAATGGAGTTAATTTAAAATCGGAATGGGCGATTTCTATATTCGATAAAAATAAATTTTCAACTATTGATGACAGCGATAACAGCGATCAAGCAGTATTTCAAGAATTAACGGTTTTTAAAAAAGCAGATTGGGCAGAAATTTCAGGAAAATATTCTTATAAATACAATGGAGAACGGTTTAGATACTTCGATAGACCAGAAGAAATTGATTTTCAAAGAAAATGGAACTTAAACTCATTTACAATTTCAAAACAACAAATTCATGATTTTAGCACAATCATAAAATTTTCGCCTAAAACAAGTCTAGATGTTGATGGTGGCTTGATTGAAAGGAGTGATTTTACTGGAAATAGAATCAAATCTGCTATTGAATCAAGAGAAAAAGGGAAACTTGCTTTTAGCATTACAAATGAATGGATTCAAAGTGAAGATGCGATAGCTCTTACCAATGGAAAATGGATTAATCACCAAGCTGAAGTTTCTTATCCATTTAGACTAAACGAATACGGTTTAGAACCATTTTTAAAAGCAATTTATGATGTGAGAGAACAAAAAGATTTGGCTCTAAATGAATTAAATAGTTCAAGTTATGGTCAATATAGCGCTTCTTCAGGTATTCATTTTTTGCCAAAATCAAAGTTTACATTTGCCTATGAGTTTACTCTAAGAGATGATGCGAGTGTCTATTTAGGTGAGTTAAAACAAGATCGCCGAAATTATATTCAAACCATTTCATTCAAAACAAGAGATTTACATCAGTTTCAAACTGCAAATGTGTTCACATTTCAGAAGCAAATTGCAACTAAAAGTCTGCTCAATCCCGGAATTACAAATAATGATGCTGTTTATTTACAGTCAAAGTCGAATTATCGCTCAAAATCGAGCGCTTTTGAAATAAATTTATACTATAATGTGAACTCACAAAGAACAGCGTTACTTCAAGAAACCTATATTGAGACCGGACCAGAATTAGGCCAATACGTTTGGGATGATTTAAATAATGATGGGCAAAAGCAAATTGATGAATTTTTTCCTGAGCAAACACCAAATGAAGGAACGTTTTTAAAACAATTTTTACCCTCAGATAATCTTTTTCCTACAATAAATTTAATAGCAAGATGGAGATTTAATGTAAATCCTTCAAAATTATTTTCAAAACGGATTACTTCAAATGCAAAAAAATGGGCAAAACTGTTCAACTTATCTATGCAAATTGATATCAGAGAAAAGTCTATTACTCAGAATTTATCTGATATTTATTTACTGCAATTGAACTCATTTCAAAATGATTCCACAACAATTACAGGTAGAATTAACCTTAGAACAAGTTTGCATTTGTTACCTCTAAATCGATTTTTTTCCATTAGAATGGGATTAGATAATGGGAAATCTAAAAATAGGCAGGTATTTGGTAGTGAATCAAATAAGATAAATACATATCGAATTGAAATTTTAAATAGATGGAATAGAAACCTTAATTTTAATCATGAACTAAAAATAAGCGAAGAAGAGCGAAGTAATATTGAAATTGGTTCGCGCTCATTTAGGATTCAAGGATTAGGATTGCAATCAACTATTCAAGTAAATCAATCTAGAAATATTAATTATTCAGCAGAAATTGGTTTAAATAAAAACACAGATTCCAAAATTGGACAAAATGCAAAAAGTACTGTTTTAAAAATAGCTGGAACAACTAGATTATTAGTTGGTGAACGTTGGCAAGGTAGTGGTAGATTACAATGGAGATCAATAGACTTAACAGGAAACTCAAGTTCTTTAGGAAATTTTGAGCTCACTGAGGGAGGCGGAGAAGGGGCAAATTGGCTCTGGTCGGTTCAAGCATCGTATCGAAATAGTTCATTTGTACAAACATCGTTTAACTACGATGGTAGAACAATAAAAAATCGCCCAACTATTCACACTTTTAGATTAGTCATTAGAGCTTTGTTTTAATTTTCTGAAAAAAAAGAACTGTAAAGAATTAATATTGGAGTATTATGTCTAATTATTCTTTAAAACACCAGATTATCGGACAATCTTAGCTTATTTTTTTTGAAAATGATTTTTTCTACGTAAAAAAATCGCTTAAATTAGAATCAAAATGTGAATTCCTTTGAAAGAAGCTTTGACATTTTAAATAAATTGCTCTATAATCGTGAGTCTTAATTTTAATAACTAAAATTTATAATCTGGAGTGTATCTTATGACCCTCTCATATTTTATGTTCTTACTTCAATCTGGCGAAGAAAGCTTTTTTAATGTGCTCGTACAAAAGTTTAATGAAGGTGGCGACTTCATGTGGCCTGTATTAGCATGTTTAATTATCGGCCTTGCCATTTTTTTAGAACGACTTATTACTCTTAATCGCTCAGACATTAATACCCGTAAATTTATCGTAGAAGTTAAAGATGCTCTTCAGGAAGGTGGTTTTGCAGCTGCTGAGGAAGTTTGCTCTCGTACTCGCGGTCCTGTTGCATCAGTATTCCAAGCAGGCCTTATGCGTGCAGACGAAGGCTTAGAAGCAGTTGAAAAAGCAATCTCAGCTTATGGCTCAATCGAAATGAGTTTCCTTGAAAGAGGTCTTGTGTGGTTATCATTATTCATCGCTCTTGCACCTTTATTCGGATTTACCGGGACTGTAGTAGGTATGGTGGAAGCATTTGATGCTATTGAAAAAGCAGGTGATATTTCACCTTCATTGGTTGCCGGTGGTATTAAAGTTGCTCTTTTAACTACTATTGGTGGTCTTATTGCCGCTATTGTGTTACAAGTTGGTTACAACTATTGTGTGTCTAAAATTGACCGCTTAGTAGTTGATATGGAAGAAAGCTCAATAGCTTTAATCGATTCTATTGCCTTAATGCACCAAGGTAAAGCTATAACTGAGAAAAAAGATTAATTAGAAACGGATAGTCCTATGGATGTATCAACAATTGCAGTAGGCATATCTTTTGGAATGTCATTACTTTCTGTTTTGGGAATGGCTCTTTTCGGAGCTAAAAACCTAATTTCAGGAAAACATGAAATGCAAAAAATTCTTGTATTAGTCATTCCATTCCTAGTCTTTGGTGGAGTTTATTTTGCCACAGGTAGTGCCGATGAAGCCGCTATGTTAACAATGCTTATTATGCTTGGTTTCATGGCTATATTAATTGCCTTTAGTGCAATTAAAAGTGTCTTTAACTTTTAAAGCTTAACGCTCTATGTTACTCAAAAAAAAGAAACGTGATCCCGCTGAAATTCCAAGTTCATCACTCGCCGATATCGCTTTTTTGCTTTTGATTTTCTTTCTTGTAACCACAACTATTGATGTGGATACCGGTATTGGATTGGTTTTACCGCCACCTCCTGATGATTCTGAACCACCTCCGATTAAGGAGAGAAACATGATGAAGCTGTTGGTTAACTCTGCTGGATTGATTCTGATGAATGAAAAACCATCAGCACTTACTGAAGTTAAAGAAACATTAAAAAAGTTTATTGACAACAATGGTGCAGAGGCTAATTTGTCAGTTAGCCCACAAAATGCAATAATTTCCTTAAAAACAGATAAGCAGACTCCCTATAGAATTTACATTGATGTATTAGATGAGGTTAAAGGAGCTTATGCAGATTTAAGAAATACCCTTGCAATGAGTAGGTATGGTGTTCCTTATGATAAACTTAGCAAAGAAAGTCAGAAGGTCGTCAATCAAGAATATCCACAAAAGATATCTGAGGCTGAACCTGATAAAGGTAATTAAGGAGAACTATGGCACATTTTAAGAAAAAATCTGCAAATACAAAACAAGAAGTACCGACTTCAGCTATGCCTGACATCGTATTTATGTTATTGATTTTCTTTATGGTAACTACTGTTTTAAGAGAAGTTACCTTACAAGTGCGTGTAGATTTTACTAAAGCTGAAAATATTGAGAAAATTGAACAAAAACGTTTGGTTAGCTACATTTACGTTGGTCCTGAAAAAAAACCTGGAAATATGCTTGGTGACACAAAAGTTCAGATAGATGATGCTATTGTTAGAAACGTTAAAGATATTAGACGTTTGATGTACGATAAGCTAGTTGAGCAACCTAAATTAATTGTTTCATTACGTGTTGACCATAGCTCAGAAATGGGTTTAGTTACTGATGTGAAGCAAGAGCTAAGGGAAGCTGGAACGCTGAGGATTAATTACTCTTCAAAACGAGAAATGAAATAATAAAACCAATTTTGTACTCTTTGTTTCTCAAAAGGAGTAGTTTCTATTGCATGTGCAATTATGAAACTACTCCTTTTTTTATGTTAATTGGCAGTTCTAACTAAAATGAATTGAACTAAAACTATTTTGTTGATTAGTTTTAGTTTTGATAATGAATAATTGATTCAATAAGTAGTAATCTGTGTGCTGGATAAAAAATTATTAGAAATAGTGGAAAAATTACCTTTAGTCATGTTATGTTATGACTCATCATCTCTGCCAAATTGTGAATTAAATTAAGGATTGAACAAAAAGCTAAAGTACGTTCTCCCTTATTTATTTCGGGTTTTGACTAAAATAAATGTATTAAATCTTAGTGCGAACTCAGTTTAATAAAAAACTGAAGACCCAAAAAATATAAATTGTCTTGTTTAGAATTGAAAATTCGATATAGCTAGATTCTAATCGGTCGATTTGGATTAATAAGATAAATATAAGCCTACTTCATTTAGTTAATAGCTACAGTTTGCACCCATACAAATTGTGCGAAATCGCTGAAAATTACTTTTCATTTAGCTAACAATTAAATGTTAGTTGCTAAAACAGCTTTATGCTCGAATTTGAGATTATTTTAACAATCTCCCAAACTCAAGTTAGGTTATTTAGTTATTATTAAAATTGAAATGTTCGAGGTAATAAAATTGTGATGCAGAAATAGCAGCGAAAAAAGACCAGATTAATGTATAATTGAATGAATTTTGGATAAACAGAATGAGAAGTATAGAACTAAATAGAAAGAGGTTATTTCTTTTAGTTCGAAGCCATTCGAAATAACTATTGTTATTTTTTTTAATATCATTTGAATCAGATTGGCTCAGTAATAAACCACTTACTATAGTGATAGTCCCTAATGTAAAGTAAAGTAGTATGGATAAATAGAAATTGTATTCTTTTAAACTAGGAAAGAATTGATATAATAAAGATTGTTGCTCAGAGCTTATAAAGAAGTAAGAATAGATTGCTTGATTATCCCAAATCAATATAACCCAAATAATCGAACTGATGATAGAATACATTAAATAATTATATTTTTTCTCCAACGATGTAATAAATAGAATTAGTAATACATATTCGAATCCGAATAAAGCAGTTAAACCCCAGATGAAAAAAGCATTTTGAAATTCAAATTGACGATAAAAATATAATCCAAATCCAAAGCTAAGAAAGCCAAGTAGCGTAAAATCTGCTTGCGAAATGGCAAATACCCAGATAATTGGATTAAACAACCAAAAATATTTGAATTTATTGGGAATCGTGAAATCAATAAAAAAAGCGAAAATTAAGGCTAGTAAGATTTTTGAAGAAAAAAGAGTGCCAAATAATCCAATCTTTTTGTAAAGAAAAAAAATCGGTTTTAAACCAATTAGAAGTGGCACAGGAGTAGTAGTTACTTCAAATTTATTGGGAAGATAGTCAAATAATAAGGCTGATTGAGCTTTTGCAATTAAAGGATCGGTTGGTGTAATTGAATAAGGATGAATAGAGTGACTCCATATAAAAACATCCCAAAGAAGTTGAATAATGGAGAAATTAAAAAATATTGAAAACGGCAAGCATAGTAAAGTGAGTAAAAAAAGGCTACTGATAACCTCTTTTTTTGAATTAGGCTGAAATAAAGAAACAGAATTCCAAATAATAATTTGAGCTACTACTGCAAGTACAGCCACAAAATATAGACTGCAACTTGGGTTTTGGCTTAAACTCATAGGAAAAATTAAAGAAGCCGAAAAGAGAAATCTTTTCTGGTTAAAAGAGAGATTGATCCTAAAAAGATTCACACCGAAAAATTAAACGATAAAGTTACTTCATTACCGATATCATTGTAGGCAACTGATCCTGAATAATGTTTCATTAAATACACGCCTCTACCACCTGACTTTAATAAATTTTCTTCTTCAACGGGATTAGGCAAATTGTTTGGATCGAATCCTTTTCCTTGATCTTTAACTGTAAAAATTAAGAGATTATTTTCATTAATAGTTGTTTTAACAGTTACAACTTTTGAAGGGTCAAATTGATTTCCATGAATAATTCCATTTGTGCAAGCTTCAGTTACAGCGAGCATAATATCTGGATATACATCATCGGACACTTCACATTCTTCACAAATGGTGATAAGAAACTCTTCAAGAGAGGAGATTTCTGATAATTCTGATTTTAGAGTTAATTCACGGTAGAATGCCATCATTCAATAATTGCTTAAAAAAATGAGAATCGCAAGGTTTCTTACGATTCTCATAAAAAAATCTTGAATCAATTAAGCGTATATACCTCTGATTCGTAAAGTTGTTGCAACTTTGTCGATAGCAATAATATAAGCAGCTTGTCTTTGAGTAACGTTATATTTTTCTGCAACAGCGAAAGTCTTTTCAAAAGCTTCACGCATCATTCTTATTAAGCGACGATTCACGCGTTCTTCAGTCCAAAAATATCCTTGTTTGTCTTGTACCCATTCAAAATAAGAAACCGTTACACCGCCAGCATTTGCAAGGATATCTGGAATAACCATGATACCTTTTTCATCTAAAATTTTATCTGCGTTTGCAGTTACTGGTCCATTGGCGCCTTCCGCAATTATTTTGGCACGAATTCTTGAAGCATTTTTCTTGCTAATTTGATCTTCTTTAGCAGCAGGAATTAAGACATCACATTCTAATTCAAGAAGTTCTTTATTAGTGAATTTGTCTGCACCAGAAAATCCATCTAAAGAAAATTTATTTAGAGCAGAATAATTCATAGCAGCAGGAATATCTATTCCGGTAGCATTATAATAAGCACCACTAATATCAGAAATGGCAATAATTTTTGCGCCTTGCTCATACATTAATTTTGCAGAAATTGAACCAACGTTTCCAAAACCTTGAACGGCAACAGTAGCTTTATTTGCTTTAATACCCAATTTATTCAAACCTGCAAGGGTTACCGTAACTACACCACGACCTGTAGCTTCTTTTCTACCTTTTGAACCACCAAGAATAATGGGTTTGCCTGTTACAACAGCAGTTTGAGTACTACGGGCGTGCATACTATAGGTATCCATAATCCAAGCCATAACTTGCTCATTGGTATTCATATCTGGAGCAGGGATGTCTTTTTCAGGACCCAATATATCTAATAAACTGGCTGTGTAACGTCTTGTAAGTGATTCTAATTCGCGTTGTGACATTTCTTTAGGGTTACAGCGAATGCCACCTTTTGCTCCACCATAAGGGACATTTACGACTGCACATTTCCACGTCATCCATGCTGCAAGTGCTTTTACCTCATCAATATTAACATCAGGAGCATAGCGAATACCACCTTTAGTTGGTCCTAACACATCGTTATGAAGAACTCTAAAACCTTCAAAAACTTGGATTTTCCCACTATCCATCATAACAGGAACAGAGACAATTACCTGTTTTGCAGGATTAGAGAGGTATTGAAACATACCTTCATCAAGATTTAGAATTTCAGAAGCAAAGCGAAAACGTTCCATCATTGATTCAAATGGGTTTTCGTGATCGAGAATAGGCCCTGGTTCTTTGTAGATACTAGGTTTTGTAGGATTTGTAGTGTAAGACATAAAGACCTTTAATTGTGGTAAATTGTTTCCAATTAGTTGATTTATTGAGAATATTATCTCAATGATACAAAATATTCATATTGAATCGCCCAAAATTACATAGAAAAGCGATTTTATACAGTATAAATTGTGAATTTATTTTTCAGTTGAAATGCTTAATAATTAAATAACATTAAAAAGATGGAGATTTCTTATTATTACTTTCTGTGACACATCACACTGAAAGTATGGTATATGGAAGAAAAACAGCTCAAAGCTGAAAAAAACGATGAAAATAAGACTATAAAACTATCGACAGCTGCTAGTTTTATTGAAATTGTGAAAAAGGAACGTTCATTCCTGATAATTATCGGGGTAGCTTTTTTTAGTGCTGGTGTTGCTTACCCTCATGCTCAAATTGCCATGTGGGTTGGATTTGTGCTTGCTGGATACTCCGCTATAGCCAATGATAGTATTCAGACAATTGGGACGTTTTTGGCATCAAACTACAATAAGAAGTGGTGGGTTCTATGGTTATATATCGGTTCAATCTTTCTAGGAGTCGTTTCTTACAGTTTTTATAATTTTTCCGGTGATGTAAGTTATCAACGTCTGGCTTCTAAAGGATTTGATATTGCGCCTGTGTCATTTTCATTTCTTCAAATTGCTGCACCCATATTTTTGTTGATTCTAACACGTATGCGAATGCCTGTTTCTACAACTTTTCTCATATTGAGTTGCTTCTCAGCAAATTTAGCTGGAATTCAATCAATGTTAGTGAAAAGTGTTAGTGGCTATTTATGGTCTTTTATCATTGCAATCATTCTTTATATTGCATTTGCAAAAATTATTAGAAAGTTTTCTAAGTCAAAACCTCATTTTTTGTGGATGCCTGTTCAATGGATAACATCTGGATTATTGTGGGCGGTTTGGGTTATGCAAGATGCGGCTAATATTGCTGTTTATTTACCTCGTCAGCTGAATATGAGTGAATTTTTAGGATTTTCAATGTTCATCTTTCTCGGTTTAGGTGTTTTATTTTATTTGAGGGGTGATAGAATTCAAGAAATTGTAACGGAGAAGTCAAATATTATAGATATAAGAGCTGCAACCTTAGTTGACTTTATCTATGCTGTTATACTTTATTATTTTAAAGGGCTTAGTAATATTCCTATGAGTACCACTTGGGTATTCCTTGGTCTATTGGCTGGTAGAGAAATTGCAATGAGCATAACTGATTCTCAAGGAGAAGGAAAGCCATTTATAAAAAGTCTAAGTATGATGTGGAAAGATGCTTCTTATGCTTTAACGGGTCTTATCGTATCTATAATTTTAGCTATAGCCATCAACCCAAATCTAGATGACGAATTGATTGAGCTTATTAAATCTTTTTTCTAAATCTCAATAAGTTATTCTCCTCTAAATAACTTAGTTTAGGTTCTGACTAATTACTGACTTAATTTAGATTTATGGATTCTTTATTTGGTTATTGTATTTCAGGAACCGTACCTGTTCGAGTTTCCGATTCCGATACATCAGAAATGGATACCCAATTATTATTGGGTGAATGTTTTGAAGTGCTTGCTATTACGGAAAGATGGGTTCGAGTTCGATCTATTTATGATAAAGTTGAAGGTTGGGTGAATAAAGTTCAAATTAAATTTCTAAATCCAAATGAATTTCAAGATTGGTTTAATCATCCACAAAAAGAGAGATCTCCATATAGAAGCTTTTTTGCATATAATGATTTAGATGCCATTCACGTCCCTTTTGGATCAGAAGTAATTTTTGATGATGTCTCTGTAATTCTTCCACATGGCAAATATGAAGTTCGTCAGCCACCTTTTTTAATAAAATCTGTTGGAATTTTGGAAACAGCAGAAAATTTTTTAGGAACACCTTATTTATGGGGTGGACGAACTGATACAGGTATTGATTGTTCTGGGTTTGTTCAGATTGTTCATCAATTATTTGATTTTAATCCACCAAGGAATTCAAGTGATCAGGCTTTGATTCAACCCGTTAGAAATGCAGATATATTAACTGCAAAAAAAGGTGATTTAATCTATTTTGGTGCAAGCAATGATAAAATTAGCCATGTTGGTTTTTATCTTGGTGAGGGAACCGTATTACATGCTTCTGGCCATGTGAAATTAAATAATTTAATTTATGATAGTCGTTTTGATAATCCATTTCCTTTTGATAAACGACTTTCTGATCGAATACAGTTAATTCAAGATTCATCTGCTTTAAAAGGGTAATTAAATTCTATTCAATTTCGAAGCGTTTGAGTCGTTATAAATCCTGTTTCTTCCATGAGCTTAACTGGGCAAGTATTAGTTTTAAATCAAGATTATCAACCCTTGAGTCTTTGTAGTGTACGAAAGGCTTTCATCTTACTTTTATTGGAAAAAGCGGAGTTAATACACAAACACGAAAGCCAAAGAATAAAAACAATAAATGCCTCTTTTGATTTACCAACAGTTATTCGTCTCAAAGATTACGTTAGAATTCCCAATAAAAACATTGTTGTGACACGAAAAAATGTTTTAAAACGTGATGCGAATCGATGTCAATATTGTGGATCTCGAGAATCTCTTACTCTTGATCATGTTATCCCCAGAAGTAGAGGAGGTGGGGATAGTTGGGATAATTTAGTGACTTGTTGTGCGTCATGTAATGTTAAAAAGGGAAATAAAACACCCAAAGAAGCTCAAATGCCATTACTTTCTAAACCACATAAACCGCATCATTTAATGTTTTTGAGGTCACAAATTTCCAGTGTGAATGAACATTGGAAGCCATATTTGTATATGTGATTTTATTTAGGTCAGCAATATGCTTAAACATTAAATGAATTCAATCTAAACAAGATTTTCAAAATCCGTATCTTTAGACATAAAGTTTAATCATTATCAATTTTTTTTATTTAAATGAGTACAAAAGGACGCGTATTAGTAGCTATGAGCGGTGGAGTTGATTCTTCCGTAGCTGCTGTTATGTTAAAAGAAGAAGGCTACGAAGTAATTGGAATTACCATGAAAACCTGGGATTATTCACATAGTGGTGGAAAATCAAATAAGGAAACAGGTTGTTGTACCTTAGAATCCATGAATGATGCGCGTCAAATTGCTCTAAAATATGGGTTTAAGCATTTTATTGTTGATATAAGAGAAGAGTTTGGCGATTGGGTAATTAATCGTTTTGTAGATGAATACATGAATGGAAGAACGCCAAATCCCTGTGTATTATGTAATACGCATATTAAATGGACCGCTTTACTCAAACGTGCAGATGATTTAGGTTGTGAGTTTATCGCAACTGGACATTATGCCAATATTCGTGAAGAAAATAGTCGTTTTGTGATATCGAGAGGAAAAGATATTAATAAAGATCAGTCGTATGCATTGTGGGGAATTTCTCAGAAAAACCTTTCTAGAACTCAATATCCTTTAGGAAAATATCATAAAACCGAAATTCGTCAACTAGCGCATGATTTTGATTTACTTAATGTGGCCAATAAAAAAGACTCCTACGAAATCTGTTTTGTGCCAGATAACAATTATCGCCGTTTTTTAAAACATCGTGTTGCAGGATTAGAAGATCGAGTTGAAGGCGGATTATTTGTCGATAAAACCGGAAAAGTGGTTGGAAAACATCACGGATATCCATTTTATACAATTGGTCAACGCCGTGGTTTGCATTTAGCCATGGGTTATCCAGTTTATGTTACTGATATAGATCCAATTGAAAATATAGTTACGATTGGCGAAGAATCAGACTTATTAAACACGGTTTGTACAGCTCGCCAAATCAATATGGGAAAATATGATCGTGTACCTGAAGAAGATATGAACGTAGTAGGAGCGATTCGTTACAATGATGACGGTGCTTACGGCTTCTTAACACAAACAGGCGATGATGAGCTTAAGATTCGTTTCCCTGAAGGTCGCTACGCTATAACTCCAGGTCAAGCATTAGTTTGCTACGAAGGTGATGATGTTCTTTGTGGAGGCTGGATTCATACAGTTAGTACGCCTGATCGAGGGTGATTAATAAACTAAAATTACTCCAACCAAGGATTAAGAAGTTTTACACCTGTAGCTTCGAAATCTTTGGTATTTCTTGTAACTAAAATCGCATTTTTTGATAATGCGATAGCGGCAATCATGGAATCGATGATGGGCAATTTTATGCCTTTATTTTCCATTCTAGCTGTTAATTTACCCCAAATCATCGCTTCTGAAATTCCAAAAGATAAAATCCTGTTTTTAAATCTTTCATCTAATTCAGTTTGTAGCCAAGTTGTAAGAACATCTTTTTTAGATGAATCTTTCAATTTTTCTATTCCTTTTCGAATTTCAGCAATTGTGAGTACTGACAAAAATAATTCATAATTAGGGGTTTCATTAAACCATTGGATTACTTTAGTATCACCCTTTATTTTTGTTAATTCTGATAAAGCATTTGTATCAATTAAATAATTCACAATTCAATTTCTCTACTAGTAGTGTCTTTATCCCGACTTAAATCAATATCTAATCCATAAAATGGTGAATCTTTAAAAAATTCTACCAATGATTTTTTTGGTTTTAAACGCTCGAATTCATCCTGTGAAAGCACAACAACGGCAGGCTCACCATGGCGCGTAACAAATTGTGGCCCTTCATGTAAGGCTGCTTCAACAACTGCGCTGAATTTTGCTTTAGCTTCTTGTAATTGCCAAGTTTTTGACATAAAAAATCCTATCTAAGCTGACTAGTCTGACTAATATAATTGGAATTTAAGTGCATTCAAAGTGGAAGTCAAATGAGAATTGCTTCTATACTTTTTAAGTTTTCATAAAAGCAAAGTTTTAATGAGACTATTTAGGCAGGATGAAAACTTTTGAATAATTTTCAATTTCGTAAGTTTTTTAATTCAAGTACAAAACCGTTGTTTTTCTTGTCATATCTCGAAATAGAGTCTTAAAATCAATAAAAGTGTTAATTATTGGAGTCAATTCCAAGAATTAGTATTAAATTTTGGAGTTCATTCCAAGAATTAATACTTTTGAATTATAATTCACATCATTATGATTCAACGTTTAATTTATAATCAGTTAGTAGCAAATCTTTCAAATCCGAAAATTTTGCTACTGTATGGACCAAGACAAGTTGGAAAAACAACTGTTTTAAAGCGATTGAGCAAAGAAACAGATAAAAGAATTTTATGGTGGAACGGGGATGAACCTGATATTCGAGCTGATTTAAAACAAGCAACATCCAGTTTTTTAAAAAATCAATTAAGCAATTATGATGTTTTGATAATTGATGAAGCACAACGAATTGAAAATATTGGTTTGACTTCAAAACTTATTTACGAGAATATCCCTGAAATTAAAGTTATTGCATCAGGTTCATCTTCATTCGATTTGGGTAATAAAATTAACGAGCCCTTAACTGGTCGAAAACAGGAATTCCAATTATTTCCAATTTCTGCAAAAGAATTGGTTAATCAGGATGGAGAGCGAGAATTAAATCGCTTACTCAAAACTAGATTAATTTTTGGATCTTATCCTGAAGTCATCATGAACCCTGGAAACGAGCGCGAAATCGTTCTCAGTTTAGCAGATAGCTATTTGTATAAGGATATTTTGACCTGGGAGAATATTCAAAAACCGGCCAAATTGGAAAAATTAATCCAAGCTTTAGCTTTTCAATTAGGTTCAGAAGTCTCCATAAATGAATTGTCTCAATTGACAGGTTTAGATAATCATACCGTTGAACGCTACATTCAATTATTGGAAAAAAGCTTTGTCATTTTTCAATTACACGCATTTAGCAGGAATTTGAGAAACGAATTAAAAAAATCCAGAAAGATTTATTTTTACGACAATGGGATTCGAAATGCAGTTATAAATCAGTTTGCTCCTTTTGAATTACGCCAAGATATGGGTGCTTTATGGGAAAATTATCTTGTTAGTGAACGAATGAAAAAAATGAGTTATAATCGAGAATATGTAAAAAACTACTTTTGGAGAACCTTTGCAGGGCAAGAAATTGATTTTATTGAAGAAGTTGATGGTAAGATTTCTGCATTTGAATTTAAATGGAATCCAAAGGCAAAACCAAAATTTTCAAAATCGTTTACGAATGAATATTCACCAGAAATAACTCAAGTTGTAAATTTAGAAAATTATTCTGATTTTATTCTTTAAATAATTCATTTTAAAACTATGCTACCTGACGAAAAATTTATACCAATTTTTAACAAATACTTTGCAAAAGAGGCTTTAAATCCAATTGAAACTCGGTATGTAAAAAGTTGGATTCGTAACTATACACCAAATTCTGCTCGTGGAAGTTTTGGCTTGCTTCTCATCGCTTTAAATGTAGTTTTAATGATAATTATTGATCACTCATTTTTGAGTGAATACACAGCTTAAATCATTGCGGCTACATTTTTTGGAAGTTTAGCTTTTCTTGATGTAATCCTGAAAAAAAGGGCGGTTAATGTGATAAAGAAATTGTTGTAATAGCAGGTTAATAATTTGACATCTCTACAACAAAAAGAATAGTTGATAAAATAAACAAGAATAGAAAAATTAATTTTAAAGGTAGATTTCGATTGGGTGTAAACTGAAAGCCAAGACCAGAGATTAACTCAACTTTCGGACTTTGACATTTTATAAAGTGAATTATTTTGTTAACGGTTTTATGTAGCATAATTAATGAAAACAAGAGCTTATTCACATCATAATGAGCTTAGTTCATAAAGATGTTATATGGTCATGCTGGGCTTCGACCCAGCATCTCAGCCTAAGAACCAATCTATTCAAAGAAAGTGATTGTTGCGTCAAATGATATTGGACAGAGATCGCACTTCGTGGTTCTTCGAATCGTGTCAGGGCACGAGATGACCGCTTCTTTGCGAAAACCACTGCCTTTTTTATAGAAACGAAGTCCGAAAGTTGAGAGATTAAGATTAAAACTAGAATTATAGCTTTATTGAGCTCAAAAAACATTAAATAAACAATGCAAGCAACTATCAAGATTGCTTGCATTTTTACATTAATATCTTTTTTAGAAAAAATGTTTTTCACTATGATTAAAGTGTATTAATTGGAACGATTTGAGAAAATGTTCACGTATTCTATATCATAGTAAAATGTTATAAAAAAAGATATTAAAATTATAATAGAATAAATTATTACTAGAAGCCATTTTCGTTTAAAACTAAATGGTAGAAGACTACGCCTATATTTTTCGTTAAAACTAAATAGTAGATGTATTGTTAATAAAATCGAAAAAATAAGCATAGTCATATATAATTTTGATTAAATAATTATTCTTGATTATCTATAGCTCCAGCAATACAAGCTCCAGCTGCTAATATTAGTCCAACATGCCAAACGGCTAAACTTCCAACAGCAATTACTGGTGATATAATTAACTTTTTGAGACCACTTCCGCAGCCGTCAATAGCATTATCGAACCAATCACCACCGTTTAAAGTTTCTAATTGAGTTATTTCGTTAGTTTAAAGCGACTTAAGTTGAAGCTTAAATTTGCGATGGTTTAAATCTCTTTGAGAAGTAAATCAAAGCAAAAGAAACAGATATGTACAAAAATGAAAATGCGAGTACATTATTTTCAACTGCATCAAAAAATAAATTTTTGTAAATGTAATAGAGAGGTATAAATTGAGTCAAAATTAGAACCCATTTTAGAGGTGTAATTAGTTGTTTGTTTTTCATAAAATCCCTTTTTGATTTGCAGAAATATTAAATAAGAATAAGTAGAAAATCAACATAAGTGATTTAAAGAGTCAAAAAATAGCAGATGTACATTACAATTAGTGATTAGGGGTAAATTGAAACTATTGATTGATCATAGAGATAGGATTTTGAAATTTACAAGTCCTTTAATTAAAAAAAAGAAGGCTATTTCGATAATTAATAGGTCTTTCAAAATTGAATAGAAAAAAAATGCAATCACAAAAGCCATTGAATACTAATTGATTTGAAATTCCAAGCACTGAATTTTGTTTATCTAACAATAAAATGAAATTTCATTTCCAAAAAATGTTATATTTACCAATTAATGGAAATGAAATAGTTAAAAATGAATTACTTTGCATTTCAAAAAGTGTTTTCGAATGAGCGCTTAATTCCCATTCAGTTTTTGCCTTTAATGGGAATTTCATTAGATCGTAGGCGATTAGTTGAATGGCAAAAAGTGGGTAAAATTGAGCGGATAGCTAACAATTGGTATTGGTTTGAAGAAAATCAGCCCAATGAAAGTGATTTGTTTTCATTATCAAATAAAATTTATTCGCCTTCTTATATCAGTTTGGAAACGGCTTTGTCCTATTATGGAATGATTCCTGAACAGACTTTTACTATTCAGTCTGTTTCAACTCGTAAACCTAAACTGCTTACCTGGCGGAATCATCATTTTGTTTGGCAAAGTATTCAAAATAGATTGTTTTTCGATTATCAATTAATACTTTTGGGCAAATTCCAAGTAAGTATTGCATCACCAGAAAAAGCCTTGTTGGATTTATTGTATTTACGAAAAGACCTTAGAAATAGGGCGGATATAGAATCCTTGCGTTTGAATGAAGACTTTATGAAAACTAATTTCAAATGGGAAAAAGTTCACCGATTATTAATAATAATGGGCAATAAAACGATTAATCAGACTTTTGAACATGTAGAGGAGTTGTATCGTGATTGATTTACAAGAAATCAAAAAACAAGTTGAACCTGAAATTCAAAACTTTGATCGATTTGTAATATGCGAATATTTGCAGCATAAAATTCTGGAAATTATTTATGCTTCAGATTATGGAAAAATGCTCATCTTTATGGGTGGAACCTGTTTGCGAATTGTTCATGGCAACAAGCGATTTTCCGAAGATTTAGATTTTGATAATCGAGGTTTAACAGAAGAAGATTGGAGTTCTTTGACTCAATTCATTCAACGAGAACTACAAATTTGGGGAGTTGAAGCAGAAATTAAAGAAGTGAAAAAGAATGCTTGGCATATTTATATTCGATTTCCAAAACTCCTCTATGATTTATCTATATCAGGTTATGACACAGAAAAAATTCTTATTCAGGTTGATGAAGAGTTTCAAGACGCCGATTATCAAGTAAAGCCTCATTTGTTGAATAAATGGGATGTATTTCAAATGATTCAAACGGTTCCTTTGCAAACACTTTTGGCACAAAAAATTTATGCTTTAATAAACCGGAAACGAGAAAAAGGGAGAGATTTGTTTGATATAGTTTTTTTGATGGGTTTGCAGATTAAGCCTGATTATCACTATTTGGAGCAAAAAATGGGTATTAGTTCAAAAGAATTACTCAAAACAGCACTATTAAATCGGTTAAGTAATATCAGTTTGGAAGAAATGTCTAGAGATGTTCAAGTGTTTTTATTCAAACAATCAGATGTTAAAAAAGTTCATATATTTGATCAAGCTGTTGAATTTTATGCTTGGTGATGTGATTTTTATGTAATGTATCTTCAGGCCGAGATTCCGTGTCGGAGCACGGAATGACGAAGCAAAATTTGCTTTTTGATCAAGCTGTTGAGTCTCATGCTTAGTGATGTGTTTTTATGAAATGTATCTTTAGGCCGAGATTCCGTGTCGGAGCACGGAATGACCTAAACTTCATTTTCAGAAATAATAAAAGCCACACTCAATTAAGAATGTGGCTTTCAAAATTTAAGTAGTAATAAAACTTAAACCGTTTCAGCTACTTTCTCTTTTGATGAAGGTTTTTTATTTATTTTATCGAAGTTTGGTTTTCTTGTTGATGCTTCAGAAATACATCCGTCTTCAATCCAAGTAACACTGTCTTCAATTACGTCTAAACCTAATTTGCGTTGTTCGCTGTCATAATTTTTAGCGAGTTCGTCAAAGTTTTGGTCAATACGTTGTTTCGCGAACGTGAAATAGGATTCCATTATGCGTGTTATTGATTTATCATTTGGATTTTGTTTCATCAAATATCCTGCATAAGCTGCCGAAGCTGCGATGGAGAATAAATCGGTTCCAATATCAACCAAACGACCTAAAATGCGTTGTTTGAACTCTAATGCCGCCACATATTTATTCATTTTATGGAAAATGGTACGAGCTAATTTTTTGCTCATTTTTCCAACATATTTATAGTATTGATGTAGTTCTTTAGGTTCATTTGCAAATGATTCACTTGGAACAGATGGAACATAACGACTTACGTACCAAGGAGCATAGAAAGCTCCTGCTTTTACTAGCGCAACGAGTTTTTTTCCAACAGAAACTTTAGGATTCAATAAATCACCACCTTTTTTCAAGTGAACATCTAAGGCCTCACGAGCTAAGAATAAGTGCATGATTTCAGTAGAACCTTCCAAAATCCGATTGATACGCATATCACGTAACATTCTTTCGCAAGGATAACCGGGCTCGCCTCGTTCGCTTAATGAAATCGCAGTTTCGTAGGCACGTCCGCCACGCACTTGAACCATTTTGTCTAATAAATTCCAGCCATGTTCAGTTGTGAATAATTTGGCCATAGCCGCTTCAATACGAATATCAGCTTCGCCTTTGTCTGCCATTTGAGAAACAACGTTGGCAATCGCATCAATAGCGAAGGTGTGGGAAGCAATGTAAGCAACTTGTCCTGCAACAGCGTCGTGTTTACCGATAATTTGCCCCCATTGTGCACGCTCAGAAGCCCATTTTCGCACAATTCGAGTTGCTAATTTGCCCCCTGCAGCAGCTGCAGCAGGTAAAGTAAGACGACCTGTATTTAAGGTTGCAAGCGCTAATTTTAAGCCTTTATTAATTTCGCCGATTACATTTTCACGAGGAATTTTAACATTGGTAAAACGTAATAATCCGTTTTCGATAGCACGAATTCCCATGAATTCACAACGGTGAACAACTTCAAATCCAGGAGTGGTGGTTTCAACAATAAATGCTGTAATTCCAACTTTTCCCGTATCGGGATGAGTTGTTTTTGCCATTACGACTAATAATTCGGCAATAACTCCATTCGTAGTCCACAATTTATCACCATTTATAATCCAATGTTTTCCATCTGGAGTTAATTCTGCGGTTGTTGCAAGACGAGCGGGATCGGAGCCTACGTCAGGTTCTGTTAATGCAAAGGCAGAAAGTGCACCTTTTGCCATCATTGGGAAGTATTTTTCTTTTTGAGCTTTCGTCCCGAAATATTTTAATGGTTGTGGAACACCAATACTTTGGTGAGCCGACATCCAAGCTGTTAAGGAACCGCAATGAGACGCAACTACGATTGCCGCTTTTGTAAAAGCTAACTGCGAAAATCCAAGTCCACCATATTCTTTAGGGATTTTCATATTGAATAAACCGAGTTTTTTCAGTGCTTCAATATGATGTGGAGGAATTTTTCCAGTTCTGTCGACTTCATCAGCATCGTAATTATTTACGAGATAATCGTCTAATTTTTTGCAAAAAGCATCAGATTCTGCTTTTTCTATCGGTGCTAAATCGGTGTAAGGTAACATTGGGGATGCATTGAAATTCCCCATAAATAAGCCACCTGCAAAGGATGGTTTTTTCCATTCTGTTTCACGAGCGGACTCAGCAACTTCGCGAGAAGCGTCTGCACTGTGTTTTGTTTGTTCTTTCATATCGGGTTGTCCGTTTATTTGGTTAATTGCTTAAAAAAGTCGTTAATAGGTAAAATGATTACTTAGTTTTTAAATCAGCATTTAATAGTACAATACACTATAACTGCGAATTGTATGAGCGTTTGAGGCTGGTCCCATCACTTTTCTAAGTGATTTTTCCACGTATTCGATATGATCAATCACTTGAATTCTAGCTTCAGATGGATTTTGAGCTTCAATTGCTTTTACAATTTGAATCAATTGACCAATAATAGTTTCTCGTGATTGAGGAATACTTTCCAATTTAATTCTTGAAAAGGGAAGAGCTCTGCGAACCATATCTGCAATAGATTCAATAAAGTGCGAAAACAACATATTGTGTGAACTTAGCGCAAGATGTTTGAAAAAACGACCATACGCTTTTTCCACTTCAATATTTTTTTCAGATTTTTTGGTTATTACTGAGGTTACAAGATCAAGTAAGCGTTTAAACTCTGCTAAATCGTCTTCTGATCGGCGAATTGCCGCTAATTCTGCTGCCGCTGAATCCATGTGTTTTCGAATTTCTAAAAGTTCCCACATTTTTTCAGGTTCAAATTCTAAGAGATGTTCCATCATATCACGGAATTGAGCAGGAGTAGCAGATTTTACATAGGTACCTGAACGCGGTTTTATTTCGAGTAAACCTCTAGCTTGTAAAATGGTTAGAGCCTCACGAAGTGAAGGTCTAGAAACCATTAACTGTTTAGCCAAATCTTTTTCAGATGGCAATTTTTCACCAGGTTGAAACGTGCCGATGGATATGAGTTCAATCAATCGGTCGAGAATTTTCTCGGTAACACTGGGTATTTTATCAATAGGATGGATATGTTTCATATCGCGACTTAAGTGCTAATAAATCTGGTCTTACCAGTTTGCCTATTAATACCGCTTTATTTTGATAAAAGCAAGAGAGTAGGAAAAAAAAGGTCAAATAATTTCAAAAAAGGGCTTTTAATAGATAATTTAGGAAAAGTAATACATAGAATATGTGGTCTGTTCAGATTCAAACTAATCTGAGTTAATCGTAAAGATGTCAGTAAAGACTCTATTTAAAATCAATTAAATTGTCATTGATTTGACAATTATTAAAAGACATATAGATAAAAAGGAGATGATTTCTTATTTCATAGATTCATTAAGTATAATTTTTTTACTATTTGAGTCCAAGAAAAAAACAGTTTTGCAATTTTAGAGGTTTTAATTCGAGCACACTTAACGATTATTGTGCTGAAATTCCTTTTCAAGGAAGTTTAGAATTAAAAAGAAGAGAAAGGAATTTTATTAAAAGAGAAAATATTCGTATTATAAAGAGAAATAATTCACTTTAGGAGCTAAAATGAAAAAAGTACCCAAAAACATATCAGAAACAGAAACAGCAAATGACCCTGCAATTGCCTACAGCAATATGAGTGCACCACTTTTCTTGGTAGAAAATGCAATATCACAAACACGTGTTGGTTTAAATGCGTCACATTTGCAACTTATAAGAAAACAAACTGAGCTAGAATTACAAGATTTAGCCAAAATAACACAAGTCACAACACGTACGTTGCATAACAAGAAAAACGATGAACCCCTTGGTACCACTGCTTCAGAGAAACTAATTAGTTTGATGCGTTTGTTTAAAAGAGGTACAGAAGTCTTTGGAAGCGAGCAATCGTTTAAAAAATGGCTCAAAACTTCTCTTCCCGTTTTAAAAAATGAAACACCACTTCAACAATTAGATACTGTATTTGGTTTTGAATTAGTAAGCGACCTACTTGGTAAAATAGAACACGGAGTTTTGGCTTAATGCAGGTTTATCGAATTGCACATCCTAGATTTGCACAAGATTTAAGTGGTGAAGGTGTACGACTTTACGGAGGAAGATGGAATGCAAAAGGGTATGCGTGTTTGTATACTGCTGAACATCCTGCATTAGCCTTGCTTGAACTTGCGGTTCATTTTACAGCTCAATCTCTTCCTGATTCTATGAGTTTGGTTGTAATCTCTTTTCCAGATGAATTCCTAACAAAAGCGGATTTTATTAAATTACAGAATGATACTGATATTCAGGATTACTCAGAAGAATTAGGCACTTCCTGGTTGAAAAAAAGATCTTCTTTAGTTTTAAAAGTGCCTTCTATTGTTTGTCCTAAGTCGTTTAATTATTTGATAAATCCTGCTCATATTTCACACCGAGATGTTTTCATTGAAGAAGAAATCTCTGTGATTATTGATGGCAGAATAAAATCATAGACATTATTTACCCGAGTATTGTATGAGAAATATCCATTGAAAATCGATAGTAAACACTAGCATCATTTGACTTCGCAACGCCTTTAGTATCACTAAAGGTTGATGTTTTGGCATAGATTTCGTTATCCAATGGAATCTATGCACGTATAGAGTCGTGAAAGACTCAATCCACTATAATGACTTGCACGCTTATTTTTTAAGGGAATCTACTAAAAAATTGAAACCTTGATTATTTATAACCCAAAATTTTCAAAATTTGATCTGCTTTTTGCTCGGGGGCGAAAAGATAATCTGTCAAATTTCCATTTTCGTCTTTGTCGATAACAATGTGTTTAGGCGTTGGAATCAAACAGTGCTGCAAGCCGCCAAATCCACCAATGGATTCTTGATATGCGCCTGTATTAAAGAATCCAAGATATAAAGGATTGTTTTTATCATATTTCGGAAGAAAAATAGCATTAGATTCTTGACCGGAATTGTAATAATCATCGCTATCACAAGTTAAACCACCTAAAAAACAACGCTCATATTCTTCATTCCAGCGGTTGATAGGTAACATTAAAAATCGTTTACCGATTGCCCATGTATCAGGAAGTGTTGTAATGAAAGATGAGTTAATCATATTCCATTTTTCGCGATCATTTTGTTGTTTTTGATAAAGTACTTCGTAAACAACGCCGGCGCTTTCACCAACGGTAAAGGTTCCAAATTCAGTAAAAATATTTGGAACTGAAACCCCAGCTTCATCACATGCTTTTTTAATTTGTTCAATAATAATATCAATCACATACTCATAATCAAATTCGAAAGAAAGAGCGTTTTTTACTGGGAATCCGCCACCTATATTTAAGCTATCAAGACTTGGGCAAACTTTTTTTAATTCTATGTAAACGTTCACACTTTTCAGTAATTCGTTCCAATAATAAGCTGTATCTCTAATTCCAGTGTTGATGAAAAAGTGGAGCATTTTTAATTCTATATGCTTTTTTTGTGCGATTTCTTTTTTGTAAAAAGGAACAATATCACGATAACCAATACCTAAACGAGAAGTATAAAATTCAAAAGTTGGGTCTTCTTCAGAAGCAATGCGCATTCCTATTTTAAAATTGGTATCAATTGCATTGCATAAGTGATTTAATTCATTAGAATTATCAATAATAGGAATACAGTTTTTGTAACCTTGTTTAATGAGTGTGGCGATATGTTTAATATAATCGTCCATTTTATATCCATTACAAACTATAAAAGGATCTTTTTGAATTTTACCTTCATTGATTAGCGAAAATAAAATATCAAAATCGAATGCAGAAGAGGTTTCGATATGAACATCATTAGATAAGGCTTCGTCTAAAATAAACTTGAAGTGGGAGCTTTTGGTACAATAGCAATAATTATATTTACCTTGATAATCATGTTTGCTAATAGCTTTTTCAAACCAAGTTTTTGCTCGATTAATGTTATTTGAAATTTGAGGTAAATAGTTGAATTTAAATGGTGTTCCGTATTTTTGAACCAAATCCATCAAATTTATATCATGAAAATTAAGCTGATTGTTTTCAAGTTTAAGTTCAGGCTGAGGAAAATTGAAATTTTGCTCAATAAAATCGATGTATTTGTTTTTCATTTATAGATAATTCGGAAAGATTAAAGAAAATCGTTAGGATTTTAACCTCTTTTAAAATCAGTTTTGCGACCTTTTTACTTGGTAATGAAGCTTAATACGATAGCTTTGCTGAATTCTTTGAAGCGCTCAAATTTACTGAAAATATATGTTTCTACTTGATAAAATGTATAAATGAAAAAGCGCTTGTAGGACTCACAGTCCTTCAAGCGCTTTTTCATTTATTTAAGTTGGTCTAAAAGGACTGTGAGTCCTAATATTTAATTCAAATACTTAGCTAAAGTTTTTTTCAAGTTTACGCCTCTTAATTGTAAACCCATTGCTACAATTTTACCACTTGGATCTATTAAAATTGGCTTTGGAATACTATTCACTTCATAAGTAACAGCTAGAGGATTTTCGTAGCCACCTTCGATAAACGTGTGCATCCAAGGCATATTAAAACGATCTTTTCTAAATCCTTTTACATCATCTGCTGAGTCATCAAATGAGAGACTTAGAATGTCAAATTTGTCTGATTTGAACTCTTTATAGGCTTCATGTAATTCTGGCATTTCTTGAATACATGGGCCGCACCAAGTCGCCCAGAAATCAAGCATGATGTATTTTCCTTCAAAAGATGAATTAGAATAGCTGTTTTTTCCATCAATGGAAGTCACTGTAAATTGAGGTGCTAGAGATCCTGTAACAACTTTTTGACTTGGGTCAAACTGATATTTTGCATATTCAACAAACTGAGATTTTGGAAACTCGTTCATCAATTTATTATAGAAATAGAGTTTTTTATCTGCGTCAGAGACTTTTTCAGCAGCCATAAATCCAGCGTAGGTTGCAACTTCTTGAACGTCAGGATTTAAGTGTTTGGAACTCATTTCTTCTAAAAAAGCGACGTTTTTTTCACTTTCAGGTAAGAGTTCCATTACCGAATACACATAGAATTGATTTAGATTCCAGAATTCGTGCATTGGTCCTAATTCGAAAATTACAGAACTCATATCTTTTGGAGCTTCTCCAGTATAACCGTTAGCAAAAATATCTAAAAATGCAGCAAGAACTACGGCTTTATCTTCCTTAGTTGTACTCATTTCCCAACGTGCTTCAATCGGTTTTACTAAAACATCCCAATCAATTTCTAGAGTTTCAGATTGGGTCATATATTGATTTATATATGCTTTGGTTAATTCTTTTTTATTGGCTGAAATAACAGAATAGGTTTCAGCTCGTGCTTGGATGGAAGCATTTGAACTTGTTAAAGCAGAGGTAAATGCACTTGGGCTGATATCCGCATTAAAAGTGACATCTTTTTTCTCATCAGTAGAATAAAATACAGACATAAAATAAGGAGACTCGCCAAAATACTCGAAGGTATCTTGTTCTGAACCGTTAACAGGACGTTGATCTTCGGTAACTCCCATTAATTGATACTGTAATTCTCCGTTTGTAACCGGAAGCTCCATTTTCCATGTTGTTTCTGTAACTCGTTCCATTGGCATAGCTTGCTGAGGATTAAAGCCATTAAAATTTCCAATCACATAAGGATCAGTTGTTACATTATGTACAATTTTTCCCAATTTTAAGGTGATATCAGCGTTTTCGTTTGTAACCCAAAGTAAGGTTTCCAAAATGTCATGATCTGGAGCAGAAAGCGTTAGGGTATAAAGATTATTTTTCTCGAGTTCTAGGGTGAAATCGGGTCTTACTAATTTTAAATCAGTGACAGGAACTCGGTTTTTTGAAACGATTAACCGTGTAAATGACATTCTATCTAGATTTTCAAGTTCAACAGTTCCTTTAATTTTTACTGTTGAAGGAGAGGAACAGGCTAGTGCTGAAATCAGCATTACGAGCCATAAAAGGTTTTTTAGAGACATCGATTTAAAATTAATTTAGTAATTCGTTTCTGAACTGTTTAAAGGAAATGATTTTAGGATGAATAGTTTCGAATTGTTTGACATTAAAGAAGTGCTAAGGTCAAAAAAACATCAAAAAACAATTATTTCAATCTTATGTTCAATTAAAACAGTCTAAGTTTAATTTAGCCCGATAATATACGTATTTTTGCCGCTCAAAATTTGTAACACTAGTCACAGTATGGGACGAAAAAAACTACAGCGATATCAAGAAGTTAAGACTCTTGAAAATTATTACGACTTACTCACAGCACCAAAGAAAAATTGGAATGAATGGGCATTCAAAAAACAGCAAACGATTGTGCTTGAATTAGGCTGTGGTTATGGTGAATATGTAGTTAATATGGCAAGACGTTATCCCGAAAAAAACTTTGTCGGTGTTGATGTGAAAGCCGAACGCATGTATATCGGCTTGAGAGATGTGAATCAAAGTGGAATGGAAAATGCTTCTTTTTTGAGAGCTCCGATTCAATTTTTACCTGATTTTTTTTCTGAAGGCGAAGTTGATGAACTTTGGATTACATTTCCAGATCCCTTTTTTAAAGACAAAAAGCACAGAAGAAGACTAACATCGGCTTATTTTCTTGGCGTTTATCGCAAATTTCTAAAGAATGGCGGAATCATAAATTTTAAAACCGATTCTGATTTATTGTGGGAATACACAGAAGAAGTTTTTGCAAAACAAGGGGAGAGTGTTGAAATTTTATACAAAACAGACGATTTATATAATGATGAATCAGCACATGAAGAATGGTTAATCCCAACACGATACGAAAAGAAATTTCGTGAAATAGGAGTTCCAATTAAGTTTATGAAATTTCGTTTGTGGAAACTAGAAGTGGAAGAAATTGGAAAACCGTTAGATATAAATGAATGTTTAGACTAAATAGGTTGGTTTTATTACACTATTTGCCGAGAATTGGGTTGGTTATGTTAGAAATAAATAAATTTTAGTAAGTTGTTGGTAAGTATGAATATAAATATAAATAGAATTGCTTATCGCCGATTAGAAGATTTGGAAAAATCTATGGAAAGAAAGCCATTAATTATTTGTGGCGCTAGATAAGTAGAAAATCTCTCATTTCATTTGTTTTTTAAGGTTAATTCCTTATTGATTTACCATTTTAAATTTGTTCCAATTTCCATTCTGCTACTTCTTTGGTTTTGCCAGAGAAGCTAATTCCAAGTAAAAAGACTTCTTTTCCCGAGTGTAAGAAGCGTTTATAATAACCTTTCTCGTGAATTTGTTTTAATGCGGAATCGGCTGAGTCGTTAAGTTTGAATTCGAAAATATACACCCGATTTTGATAATGCATGATGGCATCGATGCGTCCGGTGGAGACGCTAACTTCCGATTCAATAAAAAATCCACACAATTTTAGAGACAGAAAAAGGATTGCATGAAAGTATTTTTCCTGATTTGCGTCGAATAGTTGATATGGAATGGAGGCAAACAAAGTATTGACTGTTTTAATAAGGAGTTCAATATTATGCTCTTCAATAGCCGTTGTTATATCGAATGCAATAGATGATTTTTGAGAATCGTGTGCAAAAGCCATGAGAATATGCTGCAACATGGCTTGTTCAACTTCTTTGTTGGGATAATCGAGGTGGTATCGGCCAAATTTGTCAATTTCTTTAATAGTGAGATAACCCGTTTGGAAGAAAAGAGGAACGAGTGTTACGTTATCAATATCGAGATTTCCGGCTGTGAGAGGGTCGCTTATCATGTTCGACATATTGTAAACCGAAGCTTTTTTTAACAGTTCGATGAGAAATTTGGGTGTGCCACTATCGAACCAAAAATTGTGAAATTCCCTCGCCGACAAAAAACGTAAAATGGAATAGGGATTATAAACGGTTTCTTTACCGTTCCATGAAAAACCGTTATACCAAACTCTAATTTCATCAAGTAATAGGGTGATAGAAATACTGCGTTCCGTTGCAATGTAGTTTAAGTGGGGCTCAAATGAGGTTTCCAATTCGATTTGAGTGTAACCTAACAAATTGTGATAATCGGATTCAATGGATAAATCAGTCAGGTTATTTAAATCAGAAAAAATGGAAACTTTTGCAAAGCGGGCTATTCCTGTGAGAAAGAAAAAGCGAATATGTTCAGAGTTTCCCTTTACTGCGCTATATAAGGAGCGGAGCACATCGCGGTGTTCGTTGGCTTTATCTGTTTTGCCAAATTCGAGTACATCGGTAATGGGTTTGTCGTATTCATCTATTAAAACTACAACTTGTTTGCCGGTTTTTTCGTGCAGTTTTTGCATGAGTTCGGCGAATTTAAGGCCGATACCGGTGCAAAGAAGTTCAATTTGTAGTTGCTTGGCAATGCTTTCCAGAGTCTTTTCTATAGCAATTTTCAAGCCGATTTCTCTAAAACCCATCGTGCTAAAATCGAGATGAATGACCGGATGTGCTTCAAAATTCCATTTATCGGAAATAAAAAGACCATCAAATAAGTCTTTTTTCCCTTCAAAAATTGCTTTTAAGGTGTTTATGAGCAAGGACTTACCGAAACGACGCGGACGAGATAAGAAGAAAAACGTGTTATAGGAGTTAAGTATATTAAGAATTAATTCTGTTTTGTCAACATAGATCATTCCTATTGAGCGAATTTGCTCAAAATCTTGTTGTCCGACTGGTAATAGAGGTAAAATGTTCTTCATAAACTATTTTTTTAGAAGATAGGAATTTCGAAGATTAAGTGGGAGATAGAGATAGGTTTAAGACGGGATTAAACAGGTAGCATTTTGAAAATTGTTTTAAAGAATAATTAAAAAAAAGTCGAGAATTGCCAAAAGACCGCATAATCATGCGGTGACAAGCATAGTTCTTAACGAATAGATTACGCAGAACTAAAACCGTTATTTAATTTTGAAAACTATGAAAACTATATGTACACTTTTACTAATGTTTGTTGCTTTGCAAGCTTCTGCACAGACCACAAGAATTGTAAATGCTTATCCAAATCGACCCAATAGCCCAAACACATATCAAACATTGCAAAGTGCTATAGATGCTGCAAATGTTGGTGATGCTTTAATAATAATTCCTCATCCAAGTCAATATAATGGAACGCTTGGGAAACGGCTTGTATTTATTGGGGTCGGCTTAGATGTTCGAAAAAACATCCCATCATTAAGGTCGATAATTTCTATTAGTGTTATTAGTTCAAATGCAGATCAATCGGAGTTTAAAGGATTAGAATTATCCATTGATGGGGGTGGTTTTGCTGGGCAAACAAATCCTAGAATGAACGTTAGATACTGTATAATAAGTTCTGCAACTAGCAATCAGTATCAAAATTTATTTAGAGCTCCAAGATATTCAATTATTAATTCAATTAGTGACGGGGTAAATGTATATGATTCAATTGTTCAAAATTCAATATTTACAAGTACTGTTTTAAAAGAGAAATCTTTTTTTAAAAACAATATTGAGTCCACTCCGAAAAGTCCGAGCAGGCAACACCCTTTCTATTTTACACAAGTTTTAAAGACTTGACTAGCAGGATTCTGTTCATTAAAAATTTATTTAAAACAGGTATATAAGT
>Ga0210041_1000193_pt1 | contig 74505 bp, 100 predicted proteins | sample CryGeymeta201503_FD_183973 | JGI IMG/M metagenome (GOLD analysis project Ga0210041, IMG submission 183973) | Groundwater microbial communities from Crystal Geyser aquifers in Utah, USA - Crystal Geyser metaG 2015-03 (SPAdes) (version 2) | ecosystem: Environmental > Aquatic > Deep subsurface >... | reverse complement strand
TCAGTATCCACTTCCATCTGTACCATGAGTGTTCCGAAGAGGGTAGCTAACTCCCCGTCTTCGTGAATCATATCATGAAACTGAGCGGCCTCGTGGTGGGACAGGTATTCAATGTTCATTATTTTTTGCTTTCCATTACGTAGTTGACTACCTCTTGCACAATGTTTTCGGGCAGTGGCTTGCCAGCATACGATTCTGGAATAACACCTTCAATCGGTTCTGCTTCGTCAAGCTCAATCTGATCCTTAACACCGAAAGTCTTACCAACAGCAACAGTGCAATGCAAGGGCAAATTCTTGACGAAGGTCGGTTGAGTATTCATAGCCGCCTTCATCAATACGATAAATTCAAGCACGTAGTCTTTATGAACAGAGAATACGAGTTCGTCGTGAATAGGCATCATGAAGCGGAAGAACCGTGGGTCAGCAGTCTCACGAATCTTGATGATTGCCTGCTTAGCCATGCCTGCACAGGAACCTTGGATCATGGCGTTGACCGCTTGGTTTCTGGCTCTGGTCTGCGTAGCCTTCATGAACAACTCTGCGAAGTTTCCTACGGCAGGGTTGGCACTGATCTGGGCAAACTTACGTTGCATGGCAAGCCACCATTCGGAGGTAGCCTCGAAACGTACTCTACGGTGCCCGTCAGGCAAGGTAACGAAGCCCTTCTTGGTGATTTCGTCACAGACCCCCACGCGCCACTCTTCTGCCTTCCAGAAGCGTTCTCTGTACCGCTCAGTACCAGCCCACATTTCCTCTTCGGTCCAGCCAAGGTTCTCACCGACCGTACCGAGAGCGCCAGAGTACCAGTAGTTGAAGTTGGCTCCCTTGCCGACAGGCGTACCACGAGTTAGCTTGAAGAAGCTCCGTGGGTCCATAGGCTCGCCGGAAACAATATGTCTTAAGTCACGATTATTCGGGTTCTGACCTTTCTTAAAGGCAAGAAATTCGTCCAGAGTCAGTCCCGGAAGAGTTTTAACTGCAAGGCAATCTGCCGCCGCACCGGAATGGAGATCGTCGTAGGGGATTTGACCGAACACACGACCAAATTCAGGGTCACCACTAAGGTCACCAATAAGCACAAGCTCAACACCAGACCAGTCAGCACTAAGCACCACATGGTCTCTTTCATCCGATTCAAAATACGACCTAACATAGGCACTGTCTCCGTACTTGGCCAACTGCATAGCGTTGGGGTTCTGCATGGCCATGCGGCGAGTGGCCAGCATGCTGTTGATGTTAGGGTAGACACGGCCAGTCTCAGGGTCGATAAGCTTGGTGTAGGGAGTGATGTATAGCTTCACTGCCTGTTCGACACCACCCATCTTACCCATAAGATGAAGGAGCTTGAGTGCCTTCTGATTGTCTTCCTGCTCGTAGGTCATGGCTACACGACCACGAGCTTCGGCATCGCTGGCTACCTTGCCGCTGATACGCACAGGCTTATGACCGAGAAGATCGTAGAAAATCACTCGGGCAGTCTGCCAGTAGTTGATGTTAAGACGACCGTTGCCTTCGATGCCAGCCCACTCGTTGCCGATGGGATTAGAGACCTGAGTGACCATTTCAAAATCATCATCACTGTCAGGCTTGTTGACCCAATCAACGATCTGCTTACGCTTCTTCTGCCACGCCTTGACGTAGTATGGCTGCAGACGCATCATTTCAGAGTTAGGCTCTTGGTCGAAGGGCAGTAGCTCTTTTAGAGCAGCCTTGATGTCTCGCAGCAACTGAGCCACGTTCTTGCGTTCAAGCTGTTGACGTTCGTAAACGGCCTCGACGTTAAGCTCAAGACCTTCGACTGCTGCCTCTGCATAGACGTAGATCATGGGGTTCTCTTGACGGAAGAACGTCACCAACGTCTGTGGTGTCTCACGCATCATCTTATCATAAAAGTAGCGGAAGACCTTCACGCACCAGTAGGCATCTTCGGCACCGTACTGGACAGTCTCGTCACCAGTCAAGTTGCCCATGTGGTCCTTGTCACCGACCACATCCTTGAACTCGGTCATCGTGTAGCCGAAGATTTGCTTGACTAGCTTCTTGAGTCCGTAGCTCCAAGCGATCTTGTCCACGAAGCCATTGTAGCTGTGAGCAGCCTTGGTGGTCTTACCTGCCCACTGTCCGAACACGAACGCTTGGCTAGCAGTCAGACGACGTTTGTGCTTCTTGGGATCATAGGTGGCAAACTCCTCCTGAATGTCACCTATGATTGGCTTGATGTTCAGCAACGGAGTGTTGTAGAATTTGCTCTGGTCGTAGTTGTCCGGTCCGTGGTGAGACACAGCCATCTGCATGGAGCAGACTAGGTTGGGGAGCCACACGTTGAACCGCTGCTTGAACGTAGTCAACTCGTAGGGAGCATTGTGAGCAATGCCCATCGCTTCCTTCGGCACGTTGTCGAGGAACTGATAGACGAAGCTCTCTGGCAGACGATTCTCGCTGTCCAAGTGGCCGAGGTTGACGTAGTAAGCAGTGTCGCTGCCCTCTACCCACCACGAGAAGCCAGTGATGGTGGCTCTGCGGTGATCGAAGATCAGCTTCTTTTTCTTGAGTTGCTTGATGCCATCGTGGGCTTGGCTGTCCTCAGTCTCACAGTCGATACCGTAGACTTCACACTGACGAAGCTCTGAAAATGCTGCCATGATTACGCTCTCAGGCGTACGGGCATCAATCAGAACAGTCTTGATGGGTAGTTCAGACATAGATTTCTCCTTACAGGGGGCCACTATCACCGCAGTCAGGACATTCCCAACCACCGCACATAGGATCGTAGCTTTCATTGGGGTGGGTGCATTTGTTTTGGGTAGGGTCTTCCACCCAAGTGCTTCCCTTGCATTCGTGACAATGTAACTGGCTACTACGCGGCTCATTGGCGCAGACTTTGCATCTTACCTGTGTCATATTAAGAATTGCTCCATATAGATATCTGCTGCTGCGAAGTTCTGTTTGCCTACTTTCATGCTGGCATCAATCTCTTCGAGTGGTACGTCCCAAAAGCTATTAAGCTTCCAGCATAGATTTATTTCCTTCCAGAGAGCTTCGGTAGAATAGTTCTTCCTAACTCCAGGCGGGAACAGACCGTATACTTCATCCTGAAAATCAATAAAGGAATCAGTCTTGATATAAGCGACCAGTTTCTGTCTCTGAATCTCGGGAATCTTCTCCCAAGATGTGGGGCCGAAGCCCCTTACACCAGTCACGTTGTCCTTGCTCTCGCCTACCAGTGCCTTGAACAAAAGGCAAGAGTCCGGTGAGAATTTATGCCATTTCTTTGACACGAGAGGAAGGTGGCACTTGTCGCTTAGCTGCCAGAAGTCACCATCGTTGGTCTCAACGGTGATGTTGTGATCCTTGTGATACCTCTTGACGAGAGTGCCAATGACATCATCAGACTCCCATCCGTGTAGCTCCATCTGGATGGTGGGAGTGAACGACAGCACACCCTTGGCGACATCGAAGAACTCTACCTTCGACTCTTCCTTGGGCTTACGGTTAGCCTTGTATTTTTCATAGATGGCTTTGCGTCTACTGTTGGCGTATGGGCCGTCCCAGACAATGATTGTGGTCTCTGCCGGGCTACACAATCGATTGAACAGTTGCCTGACAGGGTGGACTCCGAAGCCCACCCTGTCAATAGCAAGACGGTGCAACAGGTTGTTACCGTCAATTATACGCATCAAATCTACTCCACACATTCTGCCAGCTGCCACGCGTGGCTCCCTTCGAGTATTCGGTTGCCCTCTGCTCGAAGAAGTTAGCATGTTCTACGCCGTTCAACAGCGGAGACAGCCACGGTAGTGGGTGTTCTTCGATGTTATAGATGGGTTCAAGCTTAAGCTGCCTCAAGCGCCAGTCCATGATGTAGCGGATGTACCGCTTGATCCCTTGCGGAGTCATGCCATGAATAGGTCCCATTTCAAAGGCCAAGTCGATGAAGTTATCCTCAAGCATGATGACCTTCTCTGCTTGGGCCATGATACGTTCCTTCACCAGCGGGGTCAGGCACTGCCTCTCCCTGCAGAACTCATGGAAGAGACGGATGATACCCTCACAGTGGAGAGACTCATCACGCACAGACCAGCTTACGATCTGTCCCATGCCCTTCATCTTGTTGAAGCGTGGGAAGTTCATCAACATAGCAAACGAAGCGAACAACTGCACACCTTCCGTGAAGCCACCGAACATGGCTAGGGTGCATGCAATGTCCTCGTCGTTGTCGACACCAAACTGACTCATGTAGTCGTGCTTGTCTCGCATGGCATCATACTCAAGGAACGCACTATACTCGCTCTCATCCATGCCGATGGTGTCGAGAAGGTGAGAGTACGCTGCGATATGAATCGTCTCCATATTCGAGAACGCAGTCAGCATCATCTTGACTTCGGTAGGCTTGAACACGCGACCGTACTTATCGTGGTAGCAATCCTGGACTTCGACATCAGCCTGAGTGAAGAACCTAAAGATTTGCGTCAGTAGGTTCTTTTCCTCGGGCGTGAGCTTGCCATTCCAGTCAGCAATGTCTGGTCCTAGAGGCACTTCCTCTGGCATCCAGTGAACCTGTTGCTGCAACTTCCAATACTCGTACGCCCAAGGGTGGGAGAACGGCTTATATGTCAGGGTGGGTTTAAGTAGACTCATTAAAAGTAACTCCATTATCTCTTAGAGACCTCATTGCTGCACAGAATAGTCCAAAGCTGTTTCTACCATCTATGTCTGCTTTTGCTATTTCTACTACTGCGGCTTCAACTGCTTCCTCGGGAAGAGAAATAGACAGTTCCTTGAAACTACTCAGGTCTCCTACTCTACGTAGATACTCAAGACCACCGTCTACTGCGATGGCTCCACACTTACACTCTCTGTAGTCGTGGCGATGGGCGCTGAACGGACGGTCTCCACATTTCAGACACTCGACCTGGTTCTGGATGATCCTTATTGACATGCCAAACACTCCTCGTAGTTAGTGACGGACTCGACGTATACGTGTTCTCGTTCCATCTTGTTATCAGAATCCACACCACCTGCAAAGCCTGCGCGTTGAATGGACTTGGACCGTAGGTAGTAGAGGCTCTTGATACCTCGACGCCATGCATCATAGTGCAGCATAGTAAGGTCCCACTTATCAATATCCGCAGGGATGAACAGGTTGATTGACTGTGCCTGATCGATCATCGGGGCACGGTCTCCTGCAAACTCAAGAATCCAACGCTGATCAATCTCAAAGCTGGTCTTGAACACCCTCTTTAGGTGGTCGTCCATCCAGTCAAGGTGCTGAACCGAGCCACCTTGTTCGAGGATACTATTCCAGATACTATCATAGTCTCTCTGATGCATGTCCTCGATGCCACACTTGCCATTTACATGTTCCCAAATGACTTCATCAAGATACTTGTTCTTGACAACATGACTGCCACTCAGGGTTTTGTGGGTGTAGATGTTTGCCGGGATGGGTTCAATGCATGCTGACGTTCCTCCAGCGATGATGCTAATGGAAGCAGTTGGCGCGACAGAAGTTTTGCAGGAGAAACGCTCATGTTCCCCTGCGTCAGCTGCGTCGGGACAAGGCCCTCTTTCGTCTGCAAGGCATTTGCTGGCGTTATTTACTTGCTCCTGGATATGAGTGAAGAAACGAAGGTTGAGAGCTTTCGCCATAGGACCTTCGAAAGCGATCTTTTTGGACTGTAGGTAACTGTGGAATCCCATAACACCAAGGCCAACGCTACGCTCACGCATAGCAGCATACTTGGCACGAGCCATGCTATCAGGGGCACGGTCGATATAGTCTTGCAGAACGTTGTCCAGAAACCGCATGACATCGGCAATGAAATCGCCATTGTCTTTCCACTCATCCCATGTCTCCAAATTCAGCGAGGAAAGACAGCACACCGCAGTGCGATCATTACCCAAATGGTCGAAGCCAGTAGGCAACGTAATCTCGGCACAGAGGTTCGAGGTTGTGACCTTGAGACCTAGCTTGCGGTGGTGCAGAGGCATCGCCTTATTAACATGATCCACGAACACCATGTAAGGTTCCCCAGTTGCGAGACGAGTCTCGACCAGTTTCTGGAACAGCGAACGGGCATCTACCTCTCCACGTACCTCGTTAGTCTTGGGAGAACGAAGCTGAAACTTCTCTCCTGCCTTGACCGCTCTCATGAACTCGTCGGTGATGAGGACTCCGTGGTGGAGGTTAAGGCTCTTTCGATTGAAGTCACCGGAAGGCTTGCGGATTTCAAGGAACTCTTCGATTTCGGGGTGGCTGACGTCGATGTAAACAGCAGCGGACCCTCTGCGAAGAGACCCCTGACTAATAGCCAGAGTGAGGCTATCCATAACATTGATGAAGGGAATGATACCGCTTGTAGTGCCGTTAAGCCCCACGGGTTCACCAATACCACGCACATTGCCCCAGTAAGTACCGATCCCGCCACCACGCGAGGCCAGCCAGACGTTCTCGTTCCACGTATTAACAATTCCGTCAAGAGAATCGTCAACGCTGTTAAGATAACAACTGATAGGAAGTCCACGAGTTGTTCCTCCATTGGACAGCACAGGAGTAGCTGGCATGAACCACAGTTGGCTCATGTAGTCGTACATGCGCTGTGAGTGAGCTTCATCGTCACCGTATGCTTCGGCAACACGTACAAAAAGGTCTTGATATGTTTCGTCTTTTAGAAGGTATCGGTCCGAGAGAGTTTCTTTTCCGAAGGGGGTCAGCAGGGTATCACGGCTAGGGACCGAGGTAATTGTCATTGATATTTTCCTTATCGTAAAATGGTTGAGGGGAACCCCAAGGTATAAACCTCAAGGCTCCCCTCAGTCAAGCGGTGATAAGGGGTGATTACGCTTCTTCGAAGTTCAGAATACCCCACTCGTAGTCAGCATTGCTCTTGGCTTCATGCGTGACCTTGGTACGTACGGTTCCGCTAAGGGTCTGACCGTCGGCACCTACCGTGACCTTGCCTGCCTCAATGAGGCCAGCGAGGAAGCTCTGGAAAGGAGCAAAGCCGGTGATCGAAGTCGTGTAACCGAGCTTCGTGCCTGCTTCAATCTTGCTCTTACCCTGAGTAACCTCCGAGGTGTTGACCATAAGGATGTCAGCACCACGATACGGGTTCTGCGGGCTGATGCTGCGACCGTTAGCTTCCGCTACGGCTGCGCCCCAAGCCTGACCAGTCTTTGCTTCGGTACGGCCATCATAGGTCTTGATGTACTCGTACTTGTTGCCGAGGAGTGCGATACGCAGACCCTGGAACAGCTTGACGTTGATGAAGTCGATATCAACTTCGACCTCTTCGATGAGCGCCTTCTCGTTCTTGTCGAGACGGAAGCCCGTGTCCTTCACTTGCACCCACTTGTCAGGGCTAAGACCACCCGACTTGAGGAACCCCGTGAGCGACATATCGAGTGCACCACCCTGCGGGGCCTGAGCAAGCTCTCCACCCGACTGCGTAGTAGCTACGTCAGTACCGGTGGTTTCTGCTGCCTTGGCTTCGGCTGCGGCGATGGCGTCGTCAATCTGATTGCTCATAGTAGATATTTCCTTATTCGATTAGTTGAAGTTATGCCGCACAACCATACTTGCTTGGTTGAACAACCGTTCCTTGTGAGCCTCAATGCCCTCAAGGAACCTCGGTGCATGAGTAGGTAGGGCAGCTAAGCCTGTTCCCACTCCGTCCTTCGGCCAGACCACATGCTTGCCCTCTTTCAGGTGAGCATGAAGCTTGTCGAAGGCTTCCCTGACAGGCACACAGTACCTAGCAGGATTCAGTTGGACGAGTTCGTCCGTAATCTTTTGCATAGGAGACACCTTGGTAGGTATCCCCACAGCGTTCTTGCAACCTCTGGCTTCCCGAGCCTGACCACCGTAGCCCACACGAGCTAGGTTATCTCCGAAGACGAAGAGGACATCAGGATTGGTTGTAATGATTTCGCGTGTGTATCGTTCGACAATTATCACACGGCCAGTTTTTGTCACAGAGCTAGTTCCAAGATTGTTTCGTTATAGAATTTCGAAGCCTCTACATAGACGTCAGTCATATCGTTGTCAATATGATAAACATCCAGACGAGGATTTTTTAACGACCGAGCGGAAACAACGTGCTTCTCCCTGTCGTCGTAGAATGAATAGCGATTGTCCTGATGTCTGTCAAGCAGCATCTGAATCATTTGTCCCTTGGGGAGGTGGTCCACATGCATGACCTTGATCGGACGCTCATGGCTGTGCATGTTGTTTTCGATGAACTCCTGCACACGAGCCACTGCGAACCGATCGCTCCGAGCGGTGATGATATGATATGGACCTTCCAGAATATGTTGGAAGGCTGGCCCCCGCTTGATGGGGATGCCTGCGTCATACAAGGCAGCCTGGATGCAGATGTAGCGAGAGGACTTGAAGCTCTCACGGCTCAGGTTCAGGTCGTGCCTGTAAGCCATCTTCGACACGAACTCAACATCGTGAGGCCCAAGAGGTAGCTGGAAAAGCCCTTCCTCTAGAGGATACGCCAGCACTCCATCGAAGTCGAACAGGTTCACGTTCGGCAACTCATGGTAGCTGTGGGTACAATAGGTATTCAGATTCAACATCAGATTTCCTTTCGGGTCAGGGCCTATAGAGTTTGGCTCTAGGTCTTGTCAAGAGTTAACTTGGTTACGTTTGTAACTATCCTTATAGTGTATTATATATTTTAGAATCTCTCGGGAATCTAAAAATATATAACAAGTTTACAACTTAGAGAGAAAAAGCCTCGAAAGAGACCGGTTCAACATCGCTTCCCGTAGCTCAGCACCTACTTTTGGTGTATAGATTTCACGAAACTCACCAAAATGGTTCTTTTCACCCATCAGCAGGCTTGCCATTTGCTCCGCCTCTGCCCAATCAAGCGGCCCCATTTCTGCCACAATGTCAAATCGACCGCTGCGGATCAGAGCCGGGTCCAGTTTCTCAGGATGGTTCGTGGTCGCAATCGTGACCAGACCATGAGGGGTGAGGAAACCGTCCAGCACATTGAGCAGAGTAGACAGGGAGATACCATCTGAGTCCGAGTCTCTTGCCACGTTAGCTTTCACCGCGTCGATGTCTTCGATCACGAGGATGCTCTTGTGCCAGTCACAACGGCACCCAATAAGCTCCATCAGTTCGTTCTCGTCCTCAACCCCCGACAGGTTAAGGAACAGGATATCTCTCTTGAGCTTCGAGGCGAGCGCATGGATCAGACTGGTCTTGCCAGTACCCGGTGGTCCCTTGAGCAACATGCCCAAGTGGTATGGGATACCCTTCTCACGATACTCTGCTTCGCTATCATGAAAGTTTTGAATAGCCTCACTCAAGTTTTCTTTCAGATTACCACTAGTGAACACGCTACTCATCGGTCGCAGAGGCAAATACCCATGCGAAGACCAGCAGTTACGACCGTTCCGTCGCAGCTTAAGCCTCTGTTCCTGGCTCTCTTTTCTCATCGTATCAGCTACCTCATCACAAAATTGTGCAACACCCTTGGTCCCAAAGCCAAGGAACGTGACCGTCAGTAGTTCCTTGAAGACCTCAGTGGCACTACTCTCTTCCATGTGCCGGTGGACAATGACAGGCTTGCCTTTATACTTACCCCAATGGCGACCGTAACCGATGGCCATACCGGAATAGATTTCCTTGTCCTTCGCTTCGGCCTCATCCCACATTGAAATGTTCTCGTAGGTGAACTCACGAGACCACTTAGTAGAAATCATTTGCTCCGTAACGATCTTGTTCACGTAATAATATTCGTCCTTATCAGAACGAAACGTAAGATCGTAACTCACAAAGTGCCTCATACTATCCCAAATTTTCAATGGAACATTCCGAGCAGTATACGTCAGAGCCGTAGCAGGGGCCGCTATCAACGCCCCCTGCGCGAACTCATTCTCCTGAACCAGAGTGATCAACCAATCAGGTAGCATTAGCTCAATCCTTTCACATTTTCCATAACCGTATGGCTCAGGTTTTCTTTCTTCACCACGATCTTACGGACCTTCTGGTCCACACTCTTTAGATACTCAAGGAAGTAGACTTGCAGATGTTCATCCCGAGCCTCTCGCTCTCCTCGCTTGATAGCCTGTTCAACATTGGAGTCGCTGTAGGACAGCGAAGTGAACACGATGATCTTGGTCCGCTGCCAGTTCCAACCAGTCGCGGCCACGGCCGGGGTTGCACAGATAACGTCAAGCTCACCAGCTACGTAGGCACGATCAATCTCTACGCGCTTGGCATTGCTCACCCCTCCGTGCATTACCCCGACCGACAATCCTAGCTCTCGCAGGATTTCGGCGTTGGCTTCAACTTCCTCAGGCATCGACCCGAACACAACCATACCCGGCTGAGCCAACCCTTCAAGGTAATCATGCTTGGCTGTGCGTTCCTTGATGTCAAAGATATGTGGGCAGTTAATGATCTGCCTCGCTCGCATCGTTGCAACTCCGGGATTACTTCCGTCGAGGAACATACCCTCAAGCTCGACACAGGCCATTTCTTCGAACTCGGTATAAGCTTCCAGCATCTTCTCATTCATCTTGATGTCGTCCACGATTTCAACATGGCGCTTCTCTTCACCGTGGACTTCTTCCCACGTATGAATGACACCGTGACGATTGAAGATTTCTGTCACTTTCTCCTCGTTCTGCCAGAACACCACCTTGTCGTAGTCGTCGATGAAACCAGCATGCTGCGCCCTGAATCCAAGGTAGCTGCCGTAGTATTGAGGGCAGACAATATGGATAGCAGTGAAGCAAGAGTCGAGGCGACCATCAATAGGCGTACCCGTGCAATAGTAAAAGCCTTCCGTCCTATCCATGAGAGCATAGAGTTCACGGCTGGCCTTACTGTTGTAGGTCTTGTAGCCTTCATGGCCTTCGTCGATCACTACCAGATCAATCTCGGGGTGCTTCTCTACTAGCTCTTTCCAATAGTTTTTCAGGAACGTAAAGCCAACGACGAACACTTTGATTTCAGGATCGTCGATGTAGTTGATGTAACCAGTCTGTTGGTTGGCCTCGGGCACACTCTTGCGCTTGCGAGGTCCGAGGGTCTCGTCCAGACGCTCAATCACTTTCACTTCATGGGGTTCGAATCCCGAGAAGCGAATAACTTCGAGACGATTCTTGTTACGAAGGTGGTTGGGCTGAACGATGATAGTCTTCTTGCCCTTCTTCGTCCAGTAGTACCACGACAGGGCACAGAACACTGGCGTCTTACCAGTGCCTGGTTCAGAGAAGTTAAAGCTGCGGGGATTCTTGATCGCAACAGCGAGGTCGTTTACCTGATAGTCACGAAGGGCAATCATCATATTTCCTTTAGATTAGATTAAGTTCTATTTCTCGGGGGCAAGCTTGCCCTCCCATTCTATCTTTCGATTGGGGTCAGTGTCAGATTCAGGGTACCATCCGTAGTCTTCCTCAAAGACTCCTCTGAGTGGCCCAGACAGCCACTTGCCTAGAGCCAGTTTTGCACTAAGCTCATTATCAAATAGCCGAGGCACGTTGCCCCCGGCTACCTTTCTTTGCCACATCTACGGCTGTGTGTCCACAAGTTTTGCGGGACCAAGGGATGTAATACTCAAGATCGTCAGTTGCGATTATGAACATCACCGGTTCACCTTCTCGTCTAACACCACGATAGCTTTCTTCGTGGCCTTGCACACTTTCAGAGAGACATTGAAACCTGCGGGATTATCCAGAGGCACCTTAGCCTCCCCGACGTAGCTCCCGTCCTCACTCGGGTTCAGGATCAGAACGTGTTTCATAGGATTCCTTTCAGATTAAAGATTGGGTTGAAGTGGGGAATCGAACCCTCACCTGCCGGGTCACATCCGGCCATGCTACCATTAACACCAACAACACCGTGTGATCAAGCCCTTTCCGCGTGACTGGGAGTCTTACCTCGTTGGCGGCACTGAACCCCCGAGTTCGCTTCCAAGCTAGTTAGGCTCTTAGGCTCTACTCGTCATTCCAATGTCGGTCTACAACCAACGAACCAGAACCTATTCGGCAGCAGGATAACTACTCCTCTGGTCTACAAGGCTACTCTGGCACTCCCAGCCCCTCGGAAAAGGCTCGAAGAAAATGGCAGGAGGGGAGGGAATCGAACCCTCTCTCTCGGATTTGGAGTCCAAGAGGCATAACCCGTATGCTCCGACCTGTGGTCTAGAAGGAAGGATTCGAACCTTCGGCCCTCCCGCCCCAAACGGGATGCTCTGGCCAGACTGAGCTACTCCTAGATGGCTGATACGGCAGGACTCGAACCTGCATCCCCGTCATTAACAGTGACGTACATTGCCATTATGCTACGCATCAACATATATTTTGGGAAATGGTTGCAGAGGTGGGACTCGAACCCACGGTTTCCGACCTTATGAGGGTGGTGAGATGCCGCTTCTCTACTCTGCAACAGAGTATCGGCGGGAGTTAGTTAGCCGCCGACAGCTTGTTCACGCATGGGATGTCGCACCCATGCGTGTGTATTGGGTCGCCAATGATTTACATTCATGTAACGCATTTCTAACTCCAATAGGTGGGCCGAGGGTGGTTAAACCGCATTAAGGAGATGGGAATCCCCTCGGCCCGTGGAGGGTCATATAGACGAGGTCTTTTTAGGTGTCAACCCTCTAACTTTTGCCTTTCTAAAACTCGACCCAAAATCTTCTGAAAAATTTTCGTAAAAATCTGGATGCCCCTGCTTGATTCGAACCAGCGTTAAAAGCTTCAAAGGCTCCGGTCCTACCACTAGACGAAGGGGCAGTGGATGCACGGGCAGGGTTCGAACCTACGTTTCAGGAGTCAGAGTCGAGCGTCTTACCGATTAGACGACCGTGCAACATTGGAGCGGATGGAGGGAATCCAACCCTCTTGGCATGGCTTGGAAGGCCAGCTGGCTAGCATAGCCACACCCGCTCAAACATGGCGACCCCGGCGGGACTCGAACCCGCTTGAACTCGCATAGACAGTGCGAGGCCTCGACTCTTCGGACCTCGGGGCCATGTCTGGTGGACCTAGAGAGATTCGAACTCTCACCTAACATCTTGCAAGGATGCTGCTCTCCCATTAAGCTACAGGCCCGTATCTGGTGCAGAAGAATGGAATCGAACCGCTGACACGGTGAACTTCAACCACCTGCTCTACCACTGAGCTACTTCCGCAATCTGGTGCCGGATGTAGGCATCGAACCCACGACCTTCTGGTTACAAATCAGCTGCTCTGCCATCTGAGCTAATCCGGCGTTAATTTACTTCTTCGTCACTATGAATGATGTCGATACTTTCACCCTTGGCTAGGTCGATTTCGAGAACGTCTCCGTTTGAGAGCATGTAACCGTAACCTCCGCTGTCCTGTACATGGGTAACGTGACCGGTTTCATCTTCTTCTGCGACACAGACTAGAACAAACTTCATAGATATTTCCTTTTAGATTAGAATGGAACCCTAGGTGCGACTCGAACCCACATTTTCAACTCCATTACAGATAGCGGTGTAGAAGACCGAACTGGTTACGAGGGTATTGGACAAAAGAAAGGGGGCTGAAAAGCCCCCTTTCCCACACACAAGTCGTTGCCGACTTAAAAGCGGATACCGAGGCCAACAAGTCCAGCGTGTTTTCCAACGCCAGCTTCGAAGTCCGTGTACCTGTATTCAGCCGACACAAAAGTGTTGTTGCTGATGTTGTATTCGAGGCCAGCACCTACACGCAGACCATCCAGTTCACGACTGAATACGTCACGGTAGTTGGTGTAGCCTGCTTCACCATACAGCATTACGTCGTCGAAGGTATAACCGAGACGGGCCGAGGCTCCGATTTCGCGGCTGTCTTCGAAGACGTTGTCAGCAGTTGCCTCAAGGCCGACGATTGCATCGCCCAGAGGAATGTTGACACCGGCGTTGGCACCGTAAACGATGTCGTCAGCAGTCGGAACCTGAGTTACATCCTGCACACCGGCAGTTGCCGAGGCATACAGGCCACCAAACTCATTGGCCGAGGCCGGTGCAGCTACGCCAAGGGCGAGGGCACCAGCGATGAGGGCAATCTTAGTTCGCATTTTCGTCTGCTCCATCAGCGTCAACCGGTCCACCGGCTTCAACTACTACTTCTTCTTCCTGCTCCTCAGCAGGTTCACAAGCTGCTACGGCAAAGGCCAGAGCGGCTGCTCCAAGGACTGCGTACTTACGATTCATAATGGTATTCCTTCTCTTGGTTAAACTAAAAGGGATTCTGTTGACAGGTTCCTTTGGACCCCGCTTTGCCTAATTAGGCCGCAATTGCCATTTTCATGACTGGCATGTCATTGTCGTTTGCATTTATCAAACTTGGCTTTTCAAAGCAGCCACGCTCACAGCCTAACAACTCGTCCGCTTGGCAATCGATCCTGGTTCGCCCCCATCAGATTGACTGAAAGCAGGAATTGAACCTGCGTCCCGCCGGTTTGACCTAGCAGAGACTTTCCAATTGGTCTCATATCAGTCAATCTGGTGGAGGCGGCGGGTACTGCCCCCGCGTCTTGCCCTCACTTCAAAGCCGCTTCAAGCGACTGGTTCGGCGCATATACGCCTATCAGATATGAGTGTCAACCTCCTTGAGGTCTACTCCATCCAATTTTATCTCCCAATCGGGATATTTCTTCTTCAATCTCAGATACCTGTTGATAGTGGCACCAAGCATCCACTTATTTTCGCACCGCCTGATGTTGATCACTTGATCCGAGGAATCTTGCTCGAAATCACGGGAGATACTGACATCCCTTCCATCGTAACTGATACGGCAGATGCCGATGTCGAACCGTTCGTGACTGCGCTCCGTTTTCCAGTTAACGAAGATCAACTGTATAGGGATACCTGTTGGGTTGTCTCCTGCGTAGTCCTCGACTAGGATAACTTCCTGCATACTCTGAGGGTAGACACCCTCTCATCAATGCAGGACAAGCCACCCATAATTTTCTGAGGCTCAGGAATCTTCCCGCCCAAGGCTTTGAAACTGCCCCAAGCTTCGTTCTCATTGCCAGCTTCGATGAAGATATCCAAGTCCTTGACCTCGACATCAAACACTAGGTCTCGGAGTGCGCCCCCTGCCAGTACGGCAGAGGGACACACTTTCTGAATATCTTCCAGCACCTGTTTCCAAGTGTCAGGAATCTTCTTCATAACTAATCTCCAGACCCCTCTCTTCGAGAATCTTCTCAAGTTCCTCCGGTGTCAGGTCTACCGAGTTAGCCAGCAGGGCGACAGGGTCTTGACGGTGGTTGAGAATAAACGCTTGGGCACGATGCATGACAGAAATACCATCACTAGCTTGCTGAACCAGTTTCCACATTTCTCGGATGCTTTCTTGCGAGAAATCGGGTAAGTTACGAATAACCCACTCGCTTCCGCAGCAACAAGTCCAGTCCTTCCTCCAATACTCATTCGAGCGGCCATGAGGAGATTTATCCGTCTGGTAATACCCGCTTTTCGGACTAACGGGATCGTTATTTGTGTGCCGAATTTTCAGAGGAACCGTCCCGTGCTGCGGGTGGTACGCTTCAAGTGGCTTGTCTGGGTCAATCATTAGAATGTGTATCCTTTCATCTTGAGACATTTTGCTGTGATCTGACGAGCAATCAGGGCGTTCATCGGAGAGGCTTTCATCCCCTCGTATTCACACTCCTGAATATCTCGATTAGTCTGCGATGGACTTGCTCCGGGTTTCTGGACCACGGTGGTTGCACAGGCTGCTAGTCCCAGAGCCAGTGCTACTGTTATGACGTTCTTAATCATCACGTTCTCCTTCATAAAGTTCAAGACAGATGCCGAATCGCGGCACACCGTCTGGTGTTAGTTCAAAATATCGGACCTTGGCAGTGCTAAAATCTCTTCCCATGAGAGACTCGGCATACTCTCGGCTTCCCTTAACTCCTGAGCCAAACTCTTTTCCGTTCTTGGCTCGGCAGAGTACGCTCTTGACAGCACCAGACCAGTTGCCTTCGCCCTCAACGAGTCGAACCACTTCGAATTCATCATCCAGAAAATCCTTTCGCTTGAGTAGATGCTTGCTCCGCTTCTGTTCATAAGGCTTGTCGAGTCGAAGCATCGAACCTTCATGTCCTGCGGCCACGCACTTGCCGTGGAAGTCATTGAAGAATTTCACGGGGTCGTCCGAAGTAATCTTCAAAGTAGCGGTCGGAACAATAGGACCATAATCATCTACAGTATTGATGCCAGCATCTTGTAATGCTTGTGAGAGAAACACCATCCTGGTGCTAAACTTGAAGTCTGCTTTGGATGGGCAATCATATACGTAGTATTCCACAAGCTCTGCGGATTCAGCAAGCTGCTCGTCAGTTGGGTCCTGCTTCTTGCACAGGCTCATGAGACGAGGGAAGTCGTCCTTGAGGTGATGGTTGTAAAGCTCACCGTCGATGATAAGCATCGGGTCTTTCTTGAAGGCTGCTTCCAGCGCCTCAAAGATGTGAGGACAGCCAAGGATTGGCTTACCCTGACGAGAGAATAGTCCATCCTTCGTAGCGATGCAGCGCATTCCATCCAACTTAGGCTGAACATAAAGGTCCTGCCACAGGGGTAGGCCCTTGTAGGGTTGGGCAAGCATCGGCTTGAAGAAGTGAGCACCAGACTTGGCAGCTTCCTTCGTTTCAGAATACTCTCGGCTCAGCTTGTTCTCGTACTTGCTGGCTACCTCAAGCTCGGCCTGTTCTTCGGGCGAAGTTTCGTTCGCTCGTCCCACGTTCTTACCCTTAGCAGTGGTCCACTTAGATTCAACCAAACTTCCCCCTTCGATACCCGCCACGGTCCTATATTTTGCTCCGTCGATTTCCATTCGCCAGACACGGCAATTTCCTTTCGTGTCATACTTGTAGATTGTGGGGTGTACGATCATCCGATATCTCCAAAGTTGTCGAGCATGGCTCGCATTGCGGCCTCGGCCCTGTCTGCTCTCTCATTGGCCAGAGCTTTAGCCTTACGATAATTGGCCAGACGGGTCAGGTACGCCTTTTCCACTGCGTTTTGCGTGGCTCTCTGCATATGACGCGGTCCTGCATCCGCTTGATTTTGTTCAATCAGTCCTTCTCTGGTCTTTTCTTCCAGAGGTTTGAATACGCGAGTGATGGTCATACTGACCTCCATTTATTTTCAAAAATGAGGCGTTCTGGAACAAATCCAGAACGCCTCTCCCTCCATTACTTGGCCTTAACGCGAACGCTTGGGGCCTGTCCTCGGGTGATCTTCTGCTGCTTGGATACCACGCCCTGCTTCACAAGGTTGGCCTGCACACGCTCGTCCTGAGCGAGGAAGGTGTTGACATCCAGAGAGAATACGACCTGACCAGTGTTGCGGTCTTCGGTCTGCTTCGTCACCGTAACGGTGGCAATCGAAGTTTCGATAGTAGCACCCGCATCACCGACTTCTGCTATCAGGTCGGCCTTGAGTTGGGCCAGTTCTTCGTTCTGTGCCTTGATGCGAGCGTCGAGCATTGCGATCTGGGCGGCGAGTGTAGTTTGAGTATTCATTTCGATTTCCTTTAGATTAAGCGGTTAGTTAGGTGCCGATTTCACGATGAATGCGAGCGGCCAGTTTCGGCGAATTGGTGGTCGCTGCAAGGGTGGGTAGCTCATTCTCACGAGCAAACTTTCGGACAATAAGATTAGGACTGTTCCTCATCCTCCGCATCAGCGTCCAGAATGTGAATGCGTCCTGTTCCAGCTTCATAAGATAATGTCCTTTCGATTTGTGAGAGCGTCCAGTCGTGAGCGAACGGACGACGCTCTGCTCTATAGCTCTCACGTTTATTGAGACCTGTCAACTCCCCTATCCTTTCCCGAGTCAATCCCTTTTCGCTCATAGCGGCAATAATGCCTCCGAGCCTGGCCCTAAGGCCTGCGGTTTCATCGGTTAGTCCGTAGGGAGTTTTCAGCCTCGCCTTGGGTTGATACCCCTTGGGTAACATGCGGCGAACTGCGACAGCATGTCTGCCGCAGATCACTGCAATATCCTCGGGGTGGACCCGATCAGCTATCAGTTTCGATAACATCACTAATCCGGTCAGTCATCATCTGGTTCATCAGAGCCTTGTACATGGCTTCATTGGTCCCCTTGGAAGCATGCTGCTTTGCATAATAGCTGAACAACCAGTGGCAATCGTAGAGCAGACCCTTAAGTTGAGCGATTTCCTCATCTTGAGAGTCGTCCTGTTGCTGAGTGATTTCTTCAACAGCACCACGAGTCCAGTGACCGCCATTCACGCTGTCCAAGCTCGCCCCGTCCCATTTAATGTTGTAGGGAGCAGTGGCATCAGTGCGGACGGAAACTACTGTTCCTTCCTTACCGAAGTACCGTCCTTCCTTGATGCATCGGACTCTCGCTCCTGCCCCAATGAGGGGTTGATCGACCAGTTCGAGTTCTCGTGCAAAGAAGCGCAGAGGTATCTTGTCAGCTACCTGCACAACATACCTTTGGCCACTTGGGACTTGGATATTCGAGTAAATCTTGATGATTTCTCCAACCTCTCCTTCAATGATCGAGGTGTATATGCTGGATACTACGCGAACCTTGTCGCCTTCTTTGAAATCAGACATTATTTTTCCTTTCAATTAAAGATGAATTACGAAGCCAGTCTCGTCCTGACGACCTTTACCCTTTACCTTGAGGCCAACTACCACACCCTCGGGGTCCTCGGGTCGGTAATCAGTCTCGTCCCCGTCAATCACAGGCCGACCGAGATACTCGTCGGGGAGTTTGCCAGAGAACACGACAGCAATGTTTCGGTCCTGCTTAGTTGCAAACTTACGATTAGTCTCGTTCAAACTGAACGTCAAGTGGTAATTGTGAGGGATGCGCTTACGGTTGTGGATTTTGGTGTAGTCGTAGAACTGAATGTCATAGAACTGCTCCAAAATCGTGCCTTTGCCACCAAGGATTCCGGCCCGCTCTCGCACCCAATCCCATACCGTAAACTTCACGGTTTCCCAACGAATATCGCTGGTCCCATTCAGTCTCACAGCAAGGTCGAGCTTCTGATCGTCCGCAGACTTCTTCATCTTGGCAATCTCCAGAACCAGAAGGTTCATGAAGGCCTCACGGTCAGCAAAGAACGCCTTGGTCCGTTTGATACGAGCCTCGTTCTTGTTCTTGAGATATGCCGGGTTTCCTGCGGTGTGCAGACATGCTGCCGTACAGCCTGCCGAACGCATCGGACAGACCTCAAAGCCAGACAAGTCGGCAGGTGCAAGGTGAAGCACTGCACCGAGAACCCCTAGCTTTTCGTTCTTGGCAACCTTTGGATTGGTGCCCTCGCCGGAAAGCAGGGAGTTGACGCCCAGATGCTTCTTTAGTTGAGTTAGATTAGATGGTTGGGTCATTTTAGTCTCCTTTTGTGAACCCGTTCTACTCTGTAGCTGTTGGGTTTTGGGAAGTGGTTCATCACCTTTAGGGCCTCTGCCTCGGTTTCATACCAGCCATGACAGTCGGTGAAAGGCTCTGCCTCATGGTGATCGGCATCAACGAAATTTCCCAAGTCGTCAGTATAGAGCGTGTACTTAATCACCCAGATAGCTGAGTCAGGGACCATTTCCTCGATGGGTTGCCATGTCATACAAAGAACTCCCATGTCAGGTCCATAAATTTCTCGGCGTCTGCCTCGTCGTTAAACCAAGAGTCACACCATTTCCCTGCGGCTCTGCCGTTTGCTCCGTTTGGAAAGTAATCAACCTTGAATGATGGTCCTCTCCAAGTAGTGGTTTTTCTTACCTCGCATAGAAAGTCCCAATCATTGGATTTTTCATCCAAGACATAGATCGCTTTACGCCAGATTTTTCCAGTGCCTTTCTTACTCTGGTTTGCCCTCACACTAATGGCGATAACATTTTTGGAATCCAAGAGAGTGATTTCTCGGACATAACCCCCAAATTCCGGGGGCAGGGCGGTATCCTTCAACTGGCAGCTGCATAATTAACCTCCATTACTGCTTGAGCGAAACCACGAGGGGTCTCACTACGAATTTGTTTCGTCTTGGCAGACTTGCCGCCCAACTTACTGTGTTGAGCCGAATCTGCACCAGGGTCGCCCACAGATTTCTTCAGGGGCATGATGAAACCATTGCCGGTCCATAGGCAGGTTTTCTTGCGGTATTTGTCTCGCGGCGCAATATAGTCGGGCCAACGAGGGTGAACATCATCTTCCGGCAGATACCCGCCATACTCATAAGGGTGAAACATGTGATCGGGCTTGCGCCACATGGTCGAGAGGACCGATACCGGATTCTCTGCGAACCAAGGTTTGCCTGTCAGATTACCTAGCTTTTCAACCTGACGAGCAAGTGATACAGCATTGATCTGGAAGTTGACATCCTTGATACGTTTATTCTCAAAGTGAGCAGCACCCGAGACTGCAAGATCAGTGCAGGGCGGGAAACCAAAGATGATGTCGGGCCGGACAATTTCGTGAATGTTCTGGATTACAGCATCGTCGTTAAGATCATTATCGAAGAAGAACATGATGCCGCCACCGTCAGTGTGCTTTACCGTGTTCTTGTTCTGAGTGTCGAAACAATATACCGCCGCGCCTCTCTCGGCCCACGGTCGGCCCATGTTTCCGCTCTCGTCGAACAGGCTTACTACAGTAACCATTTTACTCTCCACATCTATAGGCGTGGAACAGACCCTGAATGTACCACACATGGGTCAACTTCGCCTCGGGTAGTTCCTTTTCCAGAAACTCCAATTCTTCCTCAGCCTCTTCCAGAGTGATGAAGCAATGCTGCGGATCATCCTCAGGATTGTACATGGGTCGTTCTTTGGACCCGAGGGTATAGTAGGTCATTTCCGTTTCCTTTTCGCTAATTCTCCAAAGCGGATTGCGACCGCCTTTGAGAGTCGGCCCAACGTGATGGAGCTACATGTCATAATGAGTTCGACAGCACCTTCCACTGTCTGCTTTCCATCAGCGGTTTGTGTCACCATGCGTTCGGCGAAGGTTACCTCGTCCGTCGTCGGCTCTGCTGGTTGCGGCGCTTGTGGTGCCTCTTCCGCAACAAGTCGGTTGAGCGCTTGGATGGTGTCGGATTTGGGGTTGATTGGGAAGTCGAAGGGTTCCCATTCTTGTCCTGACTGCTTGGCATCAGCCTGCGTCCCTACAAAGGTCCCGTCTTTCAGTCGATACAAGTTCATTGAGATATTCTCCTCTACGAATACGAGCGGCGATTTGTCTTGAATTTTCCATGTCTGTGATGTCGTCCCCAAGCGGCGACCACTGCTGCTCCAGCCATTCGGCGATCATAACTTCGGTCTTGGCATTCCCAAAAATCCTGGTCTGCTGCGGAGCGGGATTGAACCCACCGCCCCCGCCTGTGGGGATAGAAGGTTTTTTATTAATCTTTACGAGAAGATTTCCAACCTGCTCTTGTCTCCACTGGTAGAGTCGCTTGGAGGATTTAGCTTCCTTTCTCCATCCCCAAGCAATTATCACCAGACCTACGATAACCCCAAATAAAAAAAGAAATCATGACTTCTTCTCGGCCCTAAAGGCAATGTATTTGTCCCCCTTCATTGAACTCATAATAGAGCAGATTTCTCTCAGAATGTCGTGCTTATCGACTTTGACTTCTTCGTTAGTCCACAAGCAGCCCGTCAGGTCAGAATAAGCGTGAGAATACTTCGCAGTGGTGTTGCCCATAGCGGTTTTAACTAGATTTTCCTCAAGCTCATAGAAGTTGAGAGGTTCAGTCGCTATGTGAAATTGAATAGTCATGATGGAACCTTGCCAAGACACCATATCTTCTACGGCTTCGGCCAGATACACTAGACCGGTTTGGGTCTTTACTGAAATCGCAGAGTATTCTCCTTCGTAGTGACCTAATCTACCTTGTAGAAGTAGCACATCAGGGTTTTGATAGTCTGCTTGTATTCTCTCCATATTGGCCACTTTGGCACGAAGAGTTTCAAGTTCTTCTCGTTCTGCATCAGTCATTTCAGATACTCCAAAAAGGTGAGACTGACAGGACGAATAGGGAAGTCCTGCCAGTCTCTAGTCGATCAGATTAGTCGAGGGTGATCGTACGGCCCGAAGGCAGCAGCGTCACGGTATCGCCCTTCTGTTCATACGAAGTAGTATCACCGAGGCGATTCTTCGTGGTCTGCCGAGACCCGTCAGTAAAGACGAGAGTGATTTCGGCACGGTCGCCCCGAGTGTCGAGACGTTCGACAATCTTGCGGGCTTGCGTTCCGCCGTGATACACGGCAGTCGGCGTCCGAGTGAAGCGGGTCTGTGCTTCTTCATGAGTGACCTCTTCGATCACTTCATAGCGGCAGCAACGGCCCTTGCTGATGTTGTAGTCGTGCGGGAAGGCACCAACATCACGAGGATTGACCTTGACCATCATCGTGCGGCCACCACGAGCGTAACCGCTGGACAGATAGTCATTCGAGCAGAAGTGAAGGCCACTCGAAGAGGTGCGGTCAGGGTTTTCGTCCACCTGATTGCGAGGAATTTCAACCACGCAACCAACCGAATTGTCGAACTTGCCGGAATAGATGTCCTTGTAATCATCACGGACCATCTTCCATGCAATGAAGCAACCGTCAGGGGTGATGGGCAGGTTCGAACGTTCGAGCCACTCGTACAGACCTTCCACGGCGCGATAGCTCGGGTTGAGCATCACGTTCCCCATGAAGTTGACAAGCGGAGCGGCCTGCCCTTCCTTGCCTTCGCTCACCATCTGGATGATGCGACGAGCAAGACCGGTTCGCATTTCACGGTCGCCGTAGAACAGCTTGCCGTTTTCGACACGGATATTGGTGCTGGCCGAATGCTTGTTGATGGCCTTCGTCACCGAAATCAGGTCCTCAAGTTCCTCGTGCCGACTTGGGTCAGCATAGGCATCCTTGATGGTCTCGAAATTCGGATGATCGTTAGCAATCGTATGGACATTCGTCCCGATAACAATCGTAGCACCAGTGGTATTGGTAATCATAGCAACGTGCATGTTATTTCCTTTCACTGCTTCGAGTTCGTAGTCGTAATAACTCCAATTGCTCTTGGCGTTTTCACCAGTAACGTAATAGATATTAGACTCACTATTGAAGCTTACGACGGTGCCGATTTCACCTTCTTCGATGTAATCGTCATCAGCTGGCCCGATTTGTCCAAAATCATTGACCAAGACACGGACCTTATCACCTGCATTAAAAGTACTCATTTTACTTCCTTCCTTTAGAACAACCGATTTTTCATTTCATTCGATGAACGACGAAACAGCATTGAATCATCGCACAACTCCGCAATTAGCGGATGCTTGGCCTTTACATCTTCGACCAACTTACGGATACGGGCAAAATGACCCGTTCCGTCCACCTTGAGTAGTTCTCTACGAACTGCCTGATGCTCGGTGGTGGTAACGTCCTTGTGCTTCTCATGCAAGCGCAAAATTTGCAACAAAGGACCTCGCTTCGGGAAGTTGTCCAACTCAGCCAACTCGTCGATATGCAGGAGAACATCGTTCATGGAATAATCCTGACGAGCCATGTGCCAGCCAGTGGCTTCTGGCAAGTCTTTGTATTCCTTGCGATATTCTTCCTTGACCTTCTTGACACCCTCTTCGACAGAGTACCACTTCGGGTCGTTCTCAATCCCACTTGCCTTGAAGTCAGTGAGGTTGAGCCACACGATGTTTTCAGGCTTGCTACGACGAGCAATCTGAATATCATTGCTGCTGGACTTGGCAGCAAAGTTGTTCATCACAATATACATGCCACCGTCCGAAGGCAGGGCATGGTCCCGACTGCTGTTTACATACGGGTTGGTGTCCCGAACGTAGCAACTGAACGGACGAGTAGCCACTGAACCTGGCGCATTGCGATGCACCTTTGCAGGTTTGTAGCTGCTCAACTTTGTGACCAATGCGCCCGGTGGATTGCCGATCGCCTCAAGGAATTGCTTGAGCGTCACATCGTCCTTATCATCAGGAGCATTATTGCGAACGATCAGGATTCGCTTACCCGAGTTGGCTTCAACGCAGGTACGCATCCTTAACGTGGACTTGTCGGTATCATCGTCCCATACGATCATGTCGAACGTATGAGGCTGGAACCGGCAGTTGTCGGTCCAAGCACGGAAGCGGGGATTGACCGCCTCTGTGGTCGGGATGCCGTAATGGCCGTGCTGCCTACCCTTATAGTTGTAACCGAAGTTACCATAGGCGACATAGAGCAACGGAAGCTTCGGGGCCATGATGTTGCCCGTGATCTTGTCTCCGTCCCACACCGCATAATTTTGCAGGATTTCCCGCAGCGAGTAGTCGGCATCTTCGATCAGATCATTGAGCAATGCCTTGGCTTCCCAGAGCGTCTTAGCTCCAGCAAACTTGGCAGATAGCTGCTTGCCGTATTCCTCGGCAATGCCTTCGAGGATGCTTTCGATCTTCGTCAGCAATTCCTCATCATGAGTGACATGCTCACGAGACAGGGCGATATTCACTTCCCCAATGTCGAGGAAAATGTCGAGGCCCATGTTCATGAACTTTCGAAGGTTCTTGTATGTGTAAGTGATCGCACTACTATCCAGAGGATATGACACACCACCTACAATGATACGGCCATTGCGGTTACCGTTCGGTTCGAAGAAACGGATACCCCACTTGTCGCCCCGAACATCATATTCGATAGCCTTGAGTTCAAGCTCTGTGCCTTCCAGAATTGGCAGAGGATTGAAATACTGGAGCGTCTTGACCAATGTATCAGTGAAACGCTGAACATCGTCCTGACGTACAGGAAATCCTACCTCTACACCATCAGGCTCGTCGGTGCTATCTTCGGATAGGAATGCAATGCTCGGGCAATCTTCCTCATCCTTGAAGATGGAGTAGACCCGAACGATTCCGCCTAGGTAGCACTTGATTGAATACTGCTGAGTGTAAGCCAGCGGTGCTTTCGAACCAATTCCGAACCCACCGATGAAATCATCCGAATGCTCTTTGGTCGAGGCATCCGTAAATGCCATGAACTTGTCCATCATGAACTCGTGGTCCATGCTGCACCCGAAGTCCCGAACCTTGGCGTAAGGCTCAAGCATTGACGGTGCGGTCACAATAGGTGGCCGGGTTTCACCGTTCATCTTCTGAGCGTCGATAGCGTTAGCCACCAGTTCGCGCCAGATTGCCGTATACTTGTCCGAATAGATTTGCTCGGAGAAGAAGTTGAAGATTTTAGCGGACGCTTTAATAGTCGCCCTCTTGGTTTCGCCCACATTACTCTTGGTAACGGGGGTTGCCTCTTTCAGAGTACGCATTTAGATTTCCTTTCAATGTTTCCAAGGATTTCCTAGATTTGGATTCTTCACATTTGGTCTGAATATACCCCGAGGGGCAACATCATAGACCATATGCTTTACTTGATTCATCGTCAGTTCCAGACGGTCAGCTATCTCCTGTAACTTGACACCCTGTTTGCGAGCATCGTTGAAGTAAGGTATCGCCCAACTCGGATGAGACATGATCGCGTTCCTATCTCTTCGTAAGTAATACCTTTCTATTTCCTCATGACCTATAAAGGCCAAGTTGTTGGTCCCTAGAAAAGAATACTTGCTTCGGCCAGGTTCTTGGTAAGCTTGGTGTTCGAATACTTTCTTGGCAGCAGTAAAACTACCCCCCATGCGTTCAAATTGATAGAACACCCAAGAGCGGGGAAGTTCGGGAGTCCAGTACGTGGCGACAATATGCATGCGCTGTGCTGCCGTGTACCTATGAGTTGAAGGAGTCAGAATCCTGCGAGTTACACTAGACATTGTGGGATATTTATCCAACAGGCCGCACAGGACCAGTCGGTTGCGATCAACCCACAGTATCTTATGCTTCTTCACATTGAGTTTCGGATTGGCCTTCCCCATCACATTCCTCGCACTGTTCTTCTCGTTCGCTCGGGCCGTTCCCGACCCAAACGATTCCTTCACCACCGCAGGTATCACACCAATCGTGGTTCGGCAACAGTCTATGCTGCCCTACGGGCTTCCTTAAAGTCATACCAACCTCCTATGGGTTCTATGTCCTTGTAATCACACTCAATCCAAGCTCTGGCCCCGCAATTAAGCTGGTCGCCGTTATAGATCAGTTTGCTCGGTCCATTGATGTTGACCTCACGAGCATACAGAGCCTTGGCGCTTGGGGTTTTCTTGATTGTGTAGACGGGACGGTCGCCCCCGTCTTTGGCGTTCATTCCAATATGCTGGCGGTTAACGTGGATTATCGCCTTTCTCATTGTCTGCTTTCCTTTCTGCAAACGTCCGGCCATCCGGCCCCCGAAGGGGCCAGACACTGTCGCTGCTTGTCCGAAGTCTCGGATTCGCTTTTGAAATCTGCGGGACGTTCATTTCATATACCTCATATAGCGTTGGCACATCACCAGTTGGGCCTCATCCGAACTTACGGACAATTCAAGAGAGTCCTCAAAATCGTCAGGGATTTCGTTTCCATCCAGCACATACAGGATTCGAGCAGCGGCCCCTTGCGGGGTGTTGTCTACCTTATCCCACTCACCGCCGAAGAACCATTCGAAATCTCGGTTACCGAACGTGATGTCAAAAGCATGTTCGCAATAGAACGCCCAGATGCTGGCCACTCCTCCATCATCATTGCAGATAAAGAAATTATCCCAATCATCATCCGAGATTTCAAGGGTAATTCCAGCATGTGGCCCATGCCCTACAGCACAAGCACAACTGCCGCACATATTGCCATTCTTGGCGATATAGTCACGAACTTCATCGGCGGTAGCCTTTTCCATAAAGCTCCGCATTTCAAATGCCCGATAATCCTTCGGCAGGGCCATCAGGTACTTGGCGAGTTTGCGTAGATTCTTCTTGTTCATCTTACTTTCCTCTACAGAGTGATTTCAATCACTGTTCCTTCTGGAAGTGGTTCATAACTGTCGGACTCGAAAGTCTTGTACACTTCTCCAGAGTAATTTAAGGAGGTGATGCGTCCTCCTCTACTTATACATAATCCGTCCAGACCTCGACGGTAGAGCACACCTGTGCTCTTGAGCCGGAACCACAGTTGTTCTGGTTGGTCTTCCTGTTCATGAATTCGAGTGTTGAGCTTACCCATTTGCCTGCACCCGATAATCTTTGCCGGTTCCACGGAACGGGCGGGTTCGAACACCGACAGGGGTCTGTGCCAAGGTCTTGGCCACAGTATTCTCGGCTTCCTGCCGGATTGCGCTGTCACTCGGCATCTTCTTGATCTTTCCGTCCTCGAAACGCTGCTTGTAACCTGCGGTCAGCAGGGTTTGCATGGCATTGATGCGAGCCAGAATTTTCTGGTTAGTGACAGGAGTAAAACCTGGCGTCCATGCATTCTGACGAGCGCGGCGAACTCGCATACGAGTTGCGTGATCGGTCTCGGGGCGGCGGTCCTTATAGGTAATCGTGGTCATAATTATTCTCCGTAATCCATATCTTCTTCGTATTCACCGGCGAAATCTTCATTTTCGGCAGTTATCCAACCCTCCTTCCATTGCTCGGTTCGAGCCGTGTCGAATGGTTCGTCTCGGTAGTAGGCCTGATAGCCTAGCTGGAAGTCACTTGCACCCATTAGCGTTCTCCTTCGTGCCATGCTCGATCACGGTCTCGGATTGGGTTCCATCTATATGGAACATGGTCAGCTTGTATGGCTGATCTGCCTTGGATGGAGGATTGTCGAAGAATTCCTGAACAGGAATGAATTTCGAATCAGACATAGTAAATCTCCTAGATTTTAAATGTAACCATTACGGATATAAGTAATGATCTGGTCCCGCAGTTCCAATAGTTGGTTGGGACCGTAACTCTGCTGTACTCTCGGGAGCGAGGCGGTTTCCGGTTTGTAGATTCCGCTCTCACCATTTGAGTTGAAAGTAACCCTCCACGGCAGGGTCTTGTTCTGTCTCTGGAACTTGAGGGTCATGCCCCAATCGGTCTTGAGAGCAACAACGTCGAGGCCCTTGTCTTCAATGAGTACCTCGGCCTTGATCGCATCGAAGATCGCCTGTCGGGGTGTTGGTCCTGCTTGCGTCATGATAGCATACCTTTCGTTAATCGTTAAGGGTCACGACCTCCACTGTTATGAATGTCGTGTCGTGAATAGGAGCCACTTCCGTAATTGTCGGGTGACCAACCACATATCCGTCGATACCTAGGTCCAGCGTCTCGTTCTTGATTTGTGACACAATCGCACAAGCGACACTGATATCGAATTCAACGCCCAGACAGATTTGGTGCCGCTGACCGTCGAATTGAACGCTCGACCAGTCAGTGGAAGTGTGACTTGCTATGTAGACGCTATCAGGAAACGCGGCCATTAGTTTTTTCTGTAACTGGCTGTTCATTAACGTACTCCTTGTATCGTTTGAAGAAACGAAGTGCTTCCTCTTTCGGGAGTGTAGTCCTCGTCCTTGATGAGCATACCCACGGCGCACTTGTTACCGTTCTGGGCACGGTATCGGCAGCTATAACCTTCCCGCGAATATCCCTTTTGTTCGTTCAGGCCCGATACGGCTTGGTATTTAAGAGTTGACATTGAAAGATACTCCCTTGGCGTTGGATGCTTCGACCACGCGAATTGTTTCGAGTCCGAACCCGTCGGACAATAGACTGGCCACAGCATCGTTGAGTTCGGTAGTGTTGTTGGTCTGGATCACTTGGGAACCAGATTCTTCGCCCAGCTCTGGGTCTATTGCAAACACGTAGTACATATGATTTTCTCCAGTAGTACGAGCATGGCGAATGCGTCCAGTTTCTCGGTCACAAACACCTGACGGTCGATATGGTGGATGGTTTAGCGAAGGCTGCATTGACGAGAGCCAGACCCACGCCCAGCATCTGAGGGTGAATCTGGCTCTGTCTCTTAACCAGTGCTGAACAAGTTTTGGTCCTTATTATATATTTTTAGACTCTCTCGGAAATTAAAAAAAATATAATAAGTTTGCAACTTGTATAAAAAATTACCCTATTCGGTGAATGCCAGATCAGGTATGAAAAGCGTCTGCTCGTCCAACCAATGGCTATTGGTGGTGATTTGGTGGCGGACTCTGTATCTCTCATTGGCTGATAGGGGTCTCTCGAACATCAGGGACATTGCGCCTGAGTTCTCGTCCTCATGATACATGGCCGAACATGGCCAATCCTCAGTTGGTTGGGGTATCGCACACATCTTCGTCCTCCTCGGTTGGATATTCAGATTGCTCTGCAAGATCATCGAACATTGGAATTACTCCGGTTAGCGGAAACGTTGGCCTTGCTCGGCCACAGGCTGCAGCCAGTATTCGTCCCCCCGAGAGTTGACGAATACCAGCCACCATTGCGAATTGCACAGGATGTGCTTGAAGCGGGACCGTTTCATCCCGGATTCCGCATGTCGAGTATATCGTTCGAGCCGTAGGGTTCACACTCATAGATCGAACCCCATACGTGGGGGTATCCGGTCTTGTTCGAATGGTCCCGCAGATACATTAACCGGCCCAATTGCTGCTCGGTCAGAATAATCTCGAAATTATTCTCTCCGAACCGTTCGACCACCTCCTTGGCCTGCACCAGACCACAGCCGGTGAAGTCACGGAAATACTTGATGGCCTCAATCTTCTTGGTGAGAGCCGAACGCAGGGCGATTTTCAGTTTGTAATTACGCATAATAGTTACTCCAGAAAGTTATTGAAGCTTCGGACCTATGGCCCTAGGTGAAAAATCCAGGTTTTACCAATAGTTGGGAATTTCCACCACAATGCGGTGAATTGTCCCAACATTTGGCATTTATGCCCTAGTGCGGCAGATGCCGCTCGCTATCCATAGCCCAAGCCAGAGCCGAAAACAGAGCGAATCCAATGAACGCTATGTCAAAAATATCCCATTGACCGTCAGTCTGATACAGACCGGCAACCACACACAGAGGCAGAAACACTTTCCACATCACAACTTACCTTTCAACCTTGAGAAAATTCAGAGACAGAGCCAAATTCACGCACAATGTCCGTATAATACGTAAACATAATATGTGCTTTCAGGCTCTGGTTCAGCACTCGCCTGAACGGCGCAAGAAACTTGCGATCATACGCATGAAACACTTTGGGTTTTTTCGCAGTTGCCACATCGGCCTCATCCCGCTTAGTGGAGACGAACACACGGCTCTGAAGCTGCCAGTCTGCCAGTGCAGCCGGTTCAGGCGCATGACTGGCGAGGCGATTGCGGATTGATAGCACTCGGGCGCACTGGCTCTGGCTCTTTTCTACTTGGGGTTTGGTTTCCGAAAATCGCATATTATGCGATTTTTGCATCTGGTCCCGCTGCCGTATCTCGACGAATTGACGGGCCGATCGGCGGCGACCGGGCGCACACATGAAATCGGCAGCATCCCGCTCTTCATCGCGGTATTGCTCAGGCGTGATCCACGGACTGCCAAAGTTGGCAAATTGCTGGAAATTGTTTTTCATGCGGATTCTCCGTTAGGCTCCAGGAATTTGCTGCCGCCCTCGCCACACGCGAGCGCGAAAGAAAAATCCCGAAAAGGGAAGGGGAAAAATCGCATAATATGCGATTTTTCCCCGTCCAAGGTTTAGCCGTTGACTACTTCCGCTTCAGTTTCGGCGGTTGCCAGCGATGCAACGGCGGTTGCGATTGCATCGGATAGCTTGGCAAGTGCCGCTTGGCTTGCAGCAATGTCACCCGCTTCCAATTCGGCAATTTTCGTCGCCATTTTTTCGAGCCTGTCAGCAAAGGTGCTTTCCACCTTGCAAGCGGCCTTCGCGGCTTTCAAGAAAGCGGCGAACGTGCTAGGGGCTTTAATCGCCACGTGATAGTCGACGCTATGCTGGAGCCGTTCGCTTTCCTCACCGGTTTCGGCGGCGGTTGCAATGGCGGTTTCAGCATCCATGCCCTTAGCTACGGCAGGCAATTCACCTTTCGAGACAAGGTAATCCCTTGCAACGTCACCGTTCCAATCAATGCGGCAGAATTGATAGGCCAGAATGTCAACCGCAATGTTGCCGGTTGTCTGATTTTCAGTTTCCCGAAGGCGGTTATCATCAACCCACTTGAGGGCGGTTGCCATATTGTAAAGGCCACCGAAACCTTTCTCCCGTAGGGCGGCGGCATTGCGCTTGCCCTTAGTGCTTTTCACTCCTGCCGCGTCACAAGCGGCATTGATCCAACCCTCAAGTGACATTGTGCCGGAGAGCATAGCTTCCAGAGCGAACGGTGCGTGTGCGGTTGCTTTCTCTGCAACCTTGTTTTCAGCCTCACCCGCTTTCTTTGCAGCGGTTGCGAGACTTGCGAGTGTCGTATTAAAGTCAGTCATTTTTTCATTCCCTATTCAAAATCGCATAATATGCGATATTTTCGTTTTGGGCATAGCTTGCCCGCTTCCAGAAGCTAGGCTTCTAGTTGGTTTGCCCTTGCGGGCGATGGAGAGGCAAGGCCCTTGCGGAGCGTCCCGCTGTGGCTTGTCTCAATTGGAGTTTGGAAACTAGCAGAGCGGAAGCAAATTGCAAACTAAATCGACAAGTGCTTGTTTTCATTGATTTTTCTTTGGGGTTAGTGAACGCTTTCCCTTAATCCGTTCAGTAATTGCCCCTCTTCTAAGCCTCTGAAAACAAACGCTTTTAATTCTGTTCAGGAAAACCTAGAGTTTTATGAACGATGATAAGCCTCTGAAAACAAACGCTTTTTTCTGTTCATAATTCGCCGTGGTCAAGATGAACGAAAGGCGTAAGCTATTGATAAATAAGGCTTTTCTTTTCTGCCTCTGGTGGCGCTGACCGGCGGTTGCCCCGTAAAGTCTTGTTTTCTCCTTTGTTTTCAGTGGCTTAGCCGGGCTGTGGGTCTGGTTCTGCTCGTAAGTCGTTGAAAAATAAAGGGAAAGGGTAGGACCCTTTCGCGTGCGCGTAGGCGTGCGCCCGCAATACTGGGGTAGGTCCCGATTTATTATAATTTTTGGAAAATCTGAAAATACATCACAGCATATATGTGATTGCGTATCGAGGAGAGCCAGGTCCAGTGTCAGTGTCAGTGTCAGTGTCAACCTCAAGGTGAAGACGAAAAGACCTTAGGCATCTGGACCTGGCTCTCACACCCAAAGAGGACACGCAATTGTCTCTGGGTCTTCAAGGCGGAAAGGAAACGCCTCGGGAAATCAGTCCTTAGCATCTTTACCTTGACTCAGGATGAATGACATTTAGGTTCTATTATATATTTTAGAGTCTCTAGGAAAAGTAAAAAAATATAATAAGTTTGCAACTTGATACAAAAATCACCCCTATTGGCAGATCGCATATTGAGTGGTATAAGGCGCTCATGACATATTTCTTCCTCACTGCCTTCATCCTCCTCATCGGCCCAATGCTTGGCATCTGGCCATTCAAGTTTCGCCAAGGAGCCTCGGGTACGAACAACCCATTCTGGTTCTGGCTGGCAGACGAGGACTGGTTCCGAGAAAGAAACCAAGACAGGCAGGCTACCGCAGCCCATGAGATTTTCGAAAGCTGGATCACTTGGGTGCCCGGCTTTATCCCTGCATTGATCATTGCCCTGTTCGTGCATCCGGCACTGGGGCTACTTGCTTGGGGACTGAGTGCAGTCTTCGTTCGCAAGGTGGACTCTGATGACTTCGACCTCTTCGGTCACGCAGCAGAATGCTATTGGGTAGGAGACAGACGGTACACCATCATGGAAGCTGCCCGTCGCCGAGTAACCGTGGAAGAACTGGAATCGAGATACTGGCTCAGTCGCCTAGTCAAGCTCCTGTCCTTGAGGATCAAGCGGATTCCAAGCACACCAGTCAAGTACCCTCTTGACAACGAAACCATCAACGTCTAATTGACCCCCATGAGAAACAACCTGTCACCTTTATCGTCCTATCGACTCAGTCTCCTAGACTGACCGAGGGCATGTGTCTGCCCTCGAAGGAGGGTGCAAACGGGTCTTGAAATCCCTAGGGGTTCGATTCCTCTACCCTCCTCCAACATTGACACGGAAGCAGAACCAGACACCTGTCTGGGACGGATTGCTAATCCGTACGTGCCTGAGATATGGCATCTGGATAGGGACCAGCTGCTTCCTCCAAAATCCGTGGGTAAAGCTGGGGGTTCCAGCAGATCGTCTGTAAAACGTGACCGGAAACGGGAGTGGTTCGAGTCCACACCCACGGACCAATCCAAAACCATGTGGGAGCGTGGGCTAAGTGGAAAATGGAATACCCCGCCGCCTTAGAAGCGGTGACCTTTGCGAGTTCGAGTCTCGCCGCTCCTACCATTTTCGCGTCTGTGGGCTAAGTCGGAACTGGAATACGGCACTGTTTCAAACACAGATACCTTTGGAGGTTCGAGTCCTCCCAGACGCACCAATTTTTCCCGAACGGGAACAAAAGAGCCAGATTCAGGCCCAAACCCCTAAAATTACCCCGAACGGGAACATTGACTCATGCATGAGTCAAAAAAGGCCCTAATGACCAATACACGCGTCATTAAGGGCCTAAATTGTTGAAAATCAGAAAAAATAGTGATTTCCGACCCGATATCGGTAATTTTTGGGCCGAAATGACCGAAAACTCAACGAATTTCCGACCACTACTTCGCATTCGCCGCTCAAAACCTCCCGAGCGACCCCCTCACAGCGTCTCCAATTGCCGTGATAACGCATATTCGAAAACTGTTTCGGTTGCCAGATCACCCCTCGGATCGTGTTCGGGTATCTGGGATCGGCCACGCGGTTCATAACAACCTGCCCTACAGCGATCTGGCCTTGCCTAGACTCTCCTCGGGCCTCGTGGTATATTACATTTGCTAATTCTTTTACGTCACTGTCAGTCAAACCTAACTCCTGTTACTGTTGAAGGATCGAGCCAGATACAGAGCCAAGTACGTTAACCCAAGGGAAATGCGATGAGTCGAGCCTTTCATCCGATAACCGAAAAGGTGGTACACGCATTAGCGTCACCTTTTGCGATGTGGGCAGCAATCGCCTCACGGCTTATTGGATTTATACCGATCCGAAGACTTGGTACGATGCCGTATTGGCTGGTGGAGCAATGGTACTGGCACAAGCAATTTTTAGAGCAGAAGAACCCCGAGAGGAACGATTACATGAAAAGCTTGATGCAACTATGGGCGGTTTGCTTAGAATTATTGACTCGAAGTCAGAAGAGTAGTATATCGGCCCCCATGAAGATTCAGAACCACATGCTTAGCGACCCAAAGGTCGACACTTCCATCCAGTCTCCGAACGTGAGCAGTGGAACAATCAAGCCCGAGATTATCGTGCTTCACTACACCGCCTCAGGAGGGGAAGATGGAGAGGGAGACGCCTCTTACCTGAGCCGTGCCTCAAGCCGAGCATCCGCTCATGTCGTGACTGGACGTAACGGATCGATCCACCAGATCGTGCCTTTCAACCGTCGGGCGTGGCATGCAGGTTCTTCGAACTACAATGGACGCAAGAATGTAAACGCGTTCTCCATCGGAATTGAAATCGACAATTGGGGCTGGCTGAAAAACGGCAAGACCCACGCTGGAACTACAGTACCTTCCGAGCACATTTTCCACGGCGACCGCAATGGTCTGTCACATTGGGAAACCTACAAGGTCCCTCAGCTTGAGGCTACCGAGGAAGTGATCGCAGCCATTTGCGCCGAGTACGACATCAAGGATATCGTCGGGCACGAAGATGTAGCACCCGGTCGTAAGCAGGACCCCGGCCCTGCCCTCGACGAGTTCATGGCAAAGATGAAGGAGAAGTATGTCAACGAAGTCGCAGTTTCGTCCCCCACTCCCACGCCCACCAAAAAGGCTCCCGCAGAAGGAACAGCGAAAGTCACCGCGAATGGACTACGACTTCGTGAGCGAGCCAGCTACACCTCGAAGATTCTGACCCACCTCTACGTCGGATACAACGTGCAGGTACTGGATCACAACATCTATCCGGGCTGGGACAAGGTCAAGTACAAAAATAAAGTGGGCTTTGTAGCCAATCAGTATCTTGACAACTGACCCCATCATCTGACATAGGGGGTTCCTCCATAGATGGAAAGGAACCCCTATGAACCATAATCTACTACGCGACGAAACCCACCAAGCTAATGTTACGGCAGGCTGGTGGACAGACCTCAAGACCAACACTTCGATTCTTGAGACCCGTAACCGCCCCGAAATGCTATGCCTGATTACAAGCGAGCTAGTCGAGGCATACACAGACGGATTTGACCCCGATGGCCATCTTCCTGACTACCCTGCATTCCATGTCGAAATTGCTGACGCAGCCATCCGAATTCTGGATTTGGCTGGCGCAGACCAAATTGATCTAGACGTAGGCGAGTCTCAGGCTGTTGTCGGCAATCCGCTGAACGACCTCATGACGGTCGTAGTCCTGATTTCCGGTCACGCCCTTGAGGGATACCGCAAGAGCAACACCGAGAAATACCACGAGGCAGTTCAGGACGCCTACGCCACCCTTTTCCGCATTGCCGAGGTCTACGACTTTGACCTCATGGAAGTTATCAATGCGAAGAAGGATTACAACGCAAAGAGAGCCGATCACAAAGTCGAAAACCGGCTCAAAGCTGACGGGAAGAAATGCTGATGTTTAGCGACGATAAGAACCTCGATGGCTTCAAGATGCACAACATCTATCAAGAAGTAAATCGGAGGTACCATTATCCAGACGGTGTGGTCTACACTATCTACGGCCCCGAGACACTCTACGTGAAAGAGTCAGACCCAGATTCACACCGAGTGATCGATTCTGCAGGAGTAGCCCACATTCCCTCAAAAGGCTGGCTGGCTATTTCATTCGACAAATCAGGATTGGAGTTTTGATATGAACCGAATGGACATTTACAACGAAATCAACGCCGAGCGTGACTACCAGAACGAAAAGTGGGGCACCGAGACGGATGATACCAAGAACACCCCTTGGATGTGGGCCGCTTACATCGGGCAGTACGCTACCCGATGGATGAAGGGCACGTTCCTACCACTCGAAACCACCGTGACAGATGAGTTTCGCAAGTGTATGGTGAAGGTTGCCAGTATCGCTGTAGCTGCTATCGAGTCTATCGACCGACAGCGAGCGAAGGATGAATCAACCTTCTATGAGGAGTAAGTATGGAGATAGTAATTGGGATCGTGATTGTCGGTGCCGCACTTTATTTTGTTCGTAGAGAACTAAAGCGTAAGCCTGATGTCTACGAAGTCCCTCCCAAGAGGGACCGGTGATTACTCCGCTAATCATTTATGGAGAAGCCATCTATTGGCTCCTCCTTTTGTTTTTCTGTATCGTAACTAGTGTTTACGCCGAACGCCGTGAAGGACTGACCACTCCCACTCTTTGGGCTATCGCCACCTGGACCTATGTGTTCGGGTTTACCACTTACTCTCCCGAACCAATCACATTCGGCATGGCGATTGTGGCCTACTTCCTTTTTGCAGCGATCTTCACAACTGCCAAGTGGATCAACTTGGTCTACCGTATCGGGTTCTTTGTCAAGACCATCGGGCCTTACACGGAATCCGAGTATGAGCTACGCCATATGGCTCAGCAAGCATTCAAACCGATGAATGCCGAGGACATGATGACGCTTCCTCCTGATCCATATGAGTTTCGTACTCGTATCATGTGCTGGTTTTTCTACTGGCCCGCATTCACCGTGTTCCGCTGCTTCGCTCACTGCGCCCGTTGGGTGAACAGGAAGTCGTGGAGCTTCTTCCAGCAACTAAGCAAGAGGATTTATGCAGATAGAGATTAACCCTCTCGGGGGAACCGCTAAAGTTACCACCATCGAAGCAATGATTGAAGCTCGACAAGAGATAGATGCTCTGGCCAGCTTCAAGGTAGAAAAGGGTGATGTTCTCTACATAGAAATGGGGGCCGAACCTAAGTCCGACCCCCGTCAGTTGTCCTTCAAGTTTTATCCCGCACTTAAGGCTTTCCGACTTCCCGAAGGATAACTCCAGCTTCCCTGAACATCTTCTGAGAAGTGGTCATGCTGTCGTAGTATCTCTCGTTCTTCTCCAGAGACTTGACCACCACCTCCCTCAAGCCTGACTGTATAATGAGCTTCGCACACTCACAGCAGGGAAACAGAGTGCAGTAGATCGTCATACCCGAGACAGAGCCAGCAGCTGCAACAATAGCATTGGCCTCTGCGTGGACTACCATAGTGTACTTGACCTCACGGTTGGCATAGCGATCAATCTGATCCATGACCCCACGAGGAAAACCATTGTAGCCCATAGAGGCGACAGTCCTATCACCCCTCATGATGACCGCCCCGACTTTCGTCGAGGGGTCCTTGCTCCATTCAGCCACATGCTCCGCAAGCGCCATCATGCGGTTATCCCATTTTACATCAGCCATATCAATCTGCTCCACGCTTGAGGCTCACGCCTTTGACTACCCAATCCCTGTGACCCATGCCATCAGGCTCCATTTCAACTGCAAAGTCGAGGTCTTCGAGCATCTGCCCGAACCGCTCGTATGACACAGGTGTACCACGACCAATATCCTTCTGATGGAAGTTGTACTGGTCATAGAGTTCACGCATCATCGTCACTCCACCTTCGTTCATGATGACGTTGGTGTTTGCATCAAGGAAAGCCTTGACCGAGTTATTGATGCGGCGCAACTGCTCCATACGTCTCTTGTGCGAAGCAGGCTTGGTATAATCACCCTGCTTACGCAACCGTTCCAGACCTTCAAGCGCCCAAGCCACGATAGCCTCACGCTCATCGGCAATGATGCTGTCAGCAAGGTTCTTGATACGCTGCTTCTCTGGCACGACGTTATGGAAGTCCAGCATGATCCAGCGACGAGTAAAACCACGACTGGTATCACGACTGATCGGCATGAAGTTAGAGCCGAACCAGTGAGCAGACTTGGGACGATAGCGAAACTTGTCACGACCCTTGTATTCAGTCTCCTGCGGAGAACCTTCAACCACGGCCTTGAACGAGTTACCGGCGATCACCCCGTTCTCGGGAAGCTCGGGGCAGATGTTTACCACCTTGCCGATCAAGCTGACCTGAGAGAACTGCTTGCCCCAGACTTCGGGTGATAGCGAAGCTACCCCCTCGGGTGGAACCAGAGCCTCCAGGATGTCCAGCATCACGGTCTTACCCGTGCCTGCCTTGCCTACGAGGAGGAATGCTCTCTGATACTCCGTAGCGATTCCGAACAGGGTTGCGGCAAATGCCTCTTGGAGACATTTGACCCTGTCTTGGAAATCATCTTCGTTGCCCCAACAGTCGCCGAGGAACTCGAAGAATCGATTAGCCCGCGATGCAAGCTCGGGTTTGTATTCAAACGGAAGGGTGAATGTAGCTCCGTATTTCGCCGAGTGATCCAAGACCACAAGGTCTTCCCCAACCCAACCATTAGCAAAATTGATACCAGTCTCGTAGGCTTCACCGAGTGGCTTACGACACATACGTTCGAGGACCTTCGTGATACTGGCGTAATCGTTATGTCGTTGAACAAGTTTCGACCCTTTAACATTGTTAGCAATCTCCATGTAAATATCTTCGTGAGGCATGTGCTTGAAACACGAGCCATTCCACTGCCAAAAACGATCCTTGTCGAAACGTAGCTCGCCAATTCGTTCAATCTGTTCAAGCACGGCACGAGCAATGGTTTCATGGTCTTCCCAATCCTCACCACCCTCGGCCTCACGCTTGGCTGTCTTGTAGCCCTGCAGAAGATCAGCTTTACCAAACTTAAGGTTATCATTGCCAGCCGACTTCTGGATGAAGCCGATCAGTGCACGAAAATCCATTTCAGAAAATTTATCATCCTTCGCAACAAGCGAGAGAAGCTCCTGAACACGAGCCATAGCCCAATCGTCGTCATTCGGTCGTTCGGCGATCTTACCGCTGAGCCATTCACGAGCCTTCGTAACGGTCCAACGTGAGACCTGATTTTTCTCACGGATAAGTTTGATCGTGTCATTCTCTTCCCACTTCTCATCAAGGTCAGCATCCCAACCTTCTGGAAGAGACTTGCCCTTTTCAAGGTCCTTGACCAAGAACTCAAGCAGCTTGGCTACGCCTTTCCCGGGGTCCATGTCATCGCCAGACACTGAGGCAGTGTACGTGCGAACCCAGTGGGTCATCTGCTCAATAGCATCGGCAAGACTGAACTGAGCAGACTTGTCCATGCCAAGAACGACACGAGCAAGATAGCCAGCATGACGGATCATCTGGACATCACGTTCACCTTCCGGCACGACATCCACAGGACCAGAGCGAGTACCCTTGTTTACCTTGAAGCCCTTGTCCCCGAGAAGCTCACGGAGCTTCTGATCGATGTCGTTAGGCAGCGGTTGGATTTGATCCATGACATCATAGAGGTTGTTGTCGGCAGTGTAAGGCTTCTTCGTATCAGGGTGGATCGAAGGTGGTACAACCATCTGGTTGCCCATGCCGAGGAATTCGAGAATCATCCCGCCTTCCTCGCCACGCAGCTTGAAGTTACGTTGTCCAGACCACTTGTAGATCAAGCCCATACCCTTGGCACCAATACGGGTCCACGGCGTAGGAGGCAGCACCTCCAGAATGGCAGCGATCAGGTCCTCGTCTTCGGTATCGATATCGATAGCACAAAGACCAGAGGCAGCACCAAAAGGAAGTCCGATGTTGTGGTTAGGGTATGCCTTGACCCACATGGCCTTCTCAAGCTGGCTTGGCTGCTGAGTGCCGTAGCGAGTCCAGTCAGGAAGAATGGGAGCCTTACCGGCACCCTTCTCTGGAGAGTCAAATGGTTTTAGCGGAATGACAGGCAGTCCTACTGCCCAATACTGGGGTGCGTGTGTTCCAAAAACTGTCACAATTATTCCTCTTCTTTATACTCGGCGAGTTTCTCAATAATACGAAGCCGCGACTCTTGCGGAAGTTCAGCTTCGAGAATCTCCATGACTAAGGCCATGAACTTGTTTACTCTGTTGATATTACCAATCCGTTCCTTCATGGACAGGATTTTCTCAATCAATGCGGCTCTCGTCTTTACAACCTGAATACGCTCGTGAGGCTCCAACCCTTTGGCGTCGGTCTTGAGAGATTGGATTTCCTTTCGAAGGTCGTCGAACTCTCCTTCGAGTTCAGACATGGGAATGACTGGTCCTTTCTTCGGGCGACCAACCTTGCCTTTCTCCTCACCACCCTCTATAGTAGCAGCTACGACGGGATCGGGGAAGAAGCTCTTTAGCAACTCTCTAGTTTGCTTGTCGTAAGGGGCGATTCGCCCGTCGAGATATTTCGGATCGTTCTCTGCCTGCTCAACTACATTCTTGATCTTCTGTAGCTCAGTCAGGCTGATGGCTGGGTATTTTTCCATACCGGTTCTAATTCCTTGCGTGATTGACTGATAGGCGATATACACAGCCGAAATCCAGCCGTCAACCCGCGCATGAAAAATAGGTCAAGTTGCAAACTTAGTTAAATGAAGCTGTTTTCCGAACTACATAAACAAGCCAGTACGAAGTTCCTCGCCGCAGGCGACGAAGTCCCATTGGGCGACTGGCTTAAAGAGCATACCACGCTCAATCGCAAGCCTTTCAACTTCGACCGCTATCCATTCCAAGAGCAGATTGCGAACGACATGCATCCGAACATGTCGGTCATCAAGTGTTCTCAGATTGGTCTGACCGAAGTTCAGGTTCGCAAGTTCCTTGCCTTCCTTCGCCGCATGAACGGTGTATCAGGCATCTTCACGCTGCCCACGGAAGACATGTACAAGCGTGTCTATACGACTCGTATCTCTCCCATCCTAAAGAACGATCATGTCTTCAACCCACCAATGGTAGAGAAGCCAGTACGTCGTCAGGACCTCATCCAGATCGGAGACAGTTGGGGCTACATCACAGGCTGTAATGAAGGTCCCGCTACCTCTATTCCCGCTGACATCCTGTTCCACGACGAACTCGATCTTTCCGACGAGGCCATGATCGGTCTGTTCCAGTCTCGTCTGCAGAACTCTGACTACAAGATCACTCAAGCTTTCTCTACCCCGACCTACATGGGATATGGCGTAGACAAGAACTTTGCCTTGACCGATCAGCACATGTACTTGGTACGCTGCGAGTCATGCAACCATCACCAAGTCCCCCTGTTCGAACACGATTGGGTTCATATTCCTGACCTCAGCTTCGAGGTAGACAAGTTGGTGGACATGACCCCTGAGCAGATCACGGGGCTTAATCTCAAGAAGGCTTACGTTAAGTGTAGCAAGTGTAGCTCCCGACTGGACCTCCATAATCCTGACCTGAGAGAGTGGGTTGCCAAGCATCCGAGCAGAGACAATTTCAGAGGCTACAAGGTTAATCCGTTCTCGACGGATCGTATTTCTCTGGAGTATATCTTCAAGCAGCTTGCCAAGTACAAGTTGAACGAAAACGAGAAGGGCTTCCACAACACTGTGTTGGGCGAGCCTTACAGCCCCGCTTCCGCACAGATTCCAGAAGACGCAATCAAGTCCTGCCTCGCCTCCAATGGGCGTCAGGTAGAGACCAGTGCTGCTGCTTTCGTCGGAGTCGATATGGGCGCTATATGCCACATCACGGTGGTGGGAGAGCCAGATGAAGGGAAAGACCCTTGGTTCCTGTTCAGGACTTGCCACTCCTCTCAGCTTCATACTGCTCTGGCAGAAATCACCAAGCAGTACAACGTCGTGCAAATGTGTGCTGACCGATATCCCTATACTCCCGAGGTAGACTCGCTGCGTGAGAACACCAGCGGTGTGATGATGCCTGTCGCATATGAAGGCAAGGCTATCCTCGCACCCAAGAAGGACGAGGCGGGTAATCTCATCTATTACGCAGCCAATCGTACCTTCGCACTCGACATGGTGCGAACTTCGATAGTTAATAATGCTGCGGTTATTGGTGGTTACACTTCCCATAAAGACACTTTAATGGCACACTTGAGGGATATGGTGCGTGAAGAAACGCCCGAAAAGGAGCCGAAATGGGTCAAGTTGAACGGAAACGATCACTTTTTCCATAGTATGGCTTTTGCCTTATTGGCGCGTCGAGTTGCGGAGCATATCTTTTTGCATAATTTGAATGATACTGCTATGACACTATCAATTCTTGGGCTGGATATGGGTAAACAGAACGATCCAAGAGACCGGTTTAGAAATAAGGACGTAGAAAAGTATGGCTTTGGCAGATAGCTTCCAGTTTATTCTTCCGAAGAAGAAGAACAAAGCAGGAGGTGCAGCAGCAACTCCAGGATTTAATCCTAACGAAACAGCTATCTCGGTTCCGGGTTACGATGAACACCGTACTAGTCTCTTTGACTCTAGGCTCGCTGACGACAGTCGTACACTTCTTGATAGACTTACCCGTCACGACCCCGACGTATCCTCAGCCATCTTCGTCTACGGTACTATCTCAAGCTCAGCAGACTTGGTAGTAACTGCGTTCGATCTGAATGGTCAGCTAAGTAGAGACGGAATCGCCTTGGCGAACAATATTCTAACCCGCCTTTTCACCGGCAACGACTATACTCTCGGTTACAATGCCAAGTCAGCCAAGAAGAAGTTCTTTGACGATCTTCGTTACAGCACTATGCTTCGCGGCGCTATTGGCTGCGAGCTAGTTTACGATAAGGCTATGGAGCCTTACGAGCTTCGTAACGTGGACATGGCCAGCATTGAATGGGAAGAAACCAAGCCGGGGCAATACGTCCCCTTGCAAAAGGTGACGGGTTCACAGGACCTGATCAACTTGAACATTCCTACGTTCTTCTCGACCAGCTTCCATCAGAATCCTTCGAGCGTCTACAGCTATTCAATGTTTGTGTCGAGTATCAACACGATTGCGGCTCGTACTCAGGTGATTGAAGAACTCTACAACATCATGCGTATGACGGGTTATCCTCGCATCGACGTCACGGTGCTTGAGAGCGTCCTCATGGCTAATGCCCCTGTCGGTCTACGCAACGATGCCAAGAAGCGTCAGGAATTTGTCAACACTCAGATCGCTGCTGTTCGTTCTACCTTCGCCAACATTCGCCCTGACCAAGCCTTCGTTCACACGGACGCAGTCACCGCTGGTATGGTGAACGACAAGAATCCGGGTGCCAGCCTGCAGATTAGCGAAGTCATTGAAACGTTGGACGCTCAGAACCAAGCTGCTCTCAAGACTATGCCTTCGGTTGTAGGCAAGGGCGGAACCGGAGATACAGCATCCACCGAGAGCCGACTGTTTGCCATGAACTGCGACAGCCTCAATGAGACGGTCGCTTCCCTGATGAGTGAAGCTCTCACGCTGGCAGTTCGTATCGCCGGATTCCAAGGTCATGTCGAGTGCTACTTCACTCCAATTGAACTGCGTCCAATCTTAGAGCTTGAGCCGCACTACACGATGAAGGCTTCGAGACTTAAGCAAGACCTCTCACTCGGTCTTATCACCGACGAACAGTATTACCTCGACATGTATGGTCGTTTGCCACCTGAGGGAGCGCCAGTTCTTTCAGGCACTGGCTTCCTTGATCAGTCCACCGTCGAAGTAAACGCCGAAGACATCAGCCCGAACGATGATCCTAATGGTAGAGGTCAAGTAAGTGAGGGCGGTCAAAACGCTAAGTCAAACCGAACACGCCAAGGAGAGGTTCAGAATGGTTAAGTTGCAAACTGGCACAGAAGATACTACGGAGTAATTGAAATGAAAGAATTGACAAAGACTCCATTTATCAACGCGCTTCTACAAGCCACCGTTGGTGTAGGCGTTGATACGTCTAGTCTTCGCGTGTACGAAGTAAGGGCAACCAGCACGGTAGCTCTTCGTGGCAAGCAGGGAACTGTTTTCCATAAGGCTAAGATCAGCCCGAATACCATTGCTCAGCTTGCTCGCCGAGTAAACGAAGAACCCATCCCCTTGATGATGGACCACGATATGCGTGGAACGCCTTACGGCAAGTTCTTCTACGGTGAAGCCATTCCCATGGAGAACGGCGAGACCGAGTTGCGCGGTTATCTCTATGTAGATAACTCGGAAGAGAAGATCATCACGAAACTAAACGCAGGTTCTATTGACGAAGTATCAATTCAGTTTCTTTCTGAGAAGATGCTTTGCTCAGAATGTGGTTACGACTACATGGAAGCTGCAGCCAATGATGATTACATGCCTTTCATTACGCTCGAGTGCGGTGAAGGGCATAAAATTGGCGAAGAAGGAGTACACACTAATCTAATTGGTGTAGAAGAAGTAATGGAATTAAGCTTGGTGAGTCGTGGTGCAGCGAAAAACTCCAAGATTATTGCGCCATCTGATGCTAAGTTGGGCCAAGAAGCTCAGAGACTTGCTGCGGCGGGTGTTGAGTTGAATAATTTTTACTGCACAGCAACAGCTAGTGACCCAGGAGAAGAAAAAGTGGATTTTAAGGAACTAAGCACTAAGCTCGCCGCACTTACGGACGACAAGATCGACCTTTCGACGAAGCTTAATGCAGCAACCAGCGAGAATGAGCGCCTCACGGCAGACCTCTCGGCTCGTGATGAAACCATCACGACCCTGACAACTGAACGTGATGACCTCAAGACGCAGCTTGAAGCTGCCAATAACGACGAAGGTGGGCTGAACGAAGACCAGACGACCGCTCTGAATACCCTGATCGGTAAGCAGTACGTGGCTCTTAAGGCGCTCGACGGTGATACTGACGCGAAAGTTCTCGAAGATGTTCCGGCTATGGTCGACTTCATCACGGGCAACGAAACTCGCCTCAGTGCCCTTATCCCCGCAGGCGGTGCCTCGCAGGGTGCAGGTTCTGACGAATCCGACGAAGATCGCGCTAAGCGTGAAGCAGAAACAAAGCTCAAGGCTCAGGCCGACAGCTTCCGTTCGTAAGAATTAAGGAGTAATAGAATATGGCTTTCAATCCGAATCAGGTAGTGCTTGATGGTTTCACACAGCACGACTTTGCATTCACGATGTTCCTCGCGGCAGACGGTGGTCTGACTGATGATGAAATCATCGGTCGCTGCGTGTCGCTGGACACGAGTGCTGACGCTACTGTTAAGCTCGCCGCTGCTGATGAAGCAATTTACGGTCGAGTTTTCCAGGTCGAAGATCGCTCGCAGGAAGGTGTTGTCACGGTAACCGTGGAAACTCGTTTCCGTAAGCGTCTCAAGAAGGGCACCGGTACTGTAGTCAACCGTGGCAACACGGTTGTTGGTGCAGGCGCTGGTCTCGTTAAGGCAGCTCTTGCCGCCGACCCGGCCAAGAACGTTGTTCTTGCCGTTTCCGGCGAATATGTAATCGTTGAACAGTAAGAACTAGAAAAGATAACAGGAGAATATTGAAATGAACTTTAAGCCCACTACAGAGCTTACTGCTAACCGTCGCCCTGTAGCTGAGGTTGTCGGTGCGCTCAAGAGCGACAACGGCGCTGAGTCTCAGGAAGCCGGTCTTAAGCTGCTTGCTGAGGCCAAGGACTACGGACTCAACACCGCTGACTATCTCCGTTTGGCTGTTCAGCCAGAAGGCGCAGTCGCCGAACTCGGCATGGATGGCTACGAAGCTACCAAGGTTTTCCTTGGCCTTCCCACCAAGAATGACTACCGTAATGCGGTAACGCTGCAGGCTGCTGCCGACGCGTTTGCTTCGTATCGCGGTGTTCGTGCCCTCTTCCCTGAGGTCATTGACGACGTTGTTCAGTGGAAGTACCGTCAGACGGAGTTTGAAACTCCCGAAGCTCTCGTCGCCCAGAGCCGCACCATCAATGGTACGGAACTGATTACCACTGTTGTTCAGGACAGCGAAGAAGATTATGGCCGTTACGGCATGATCGCGGAAGGTGCCCGCATCCCGGTGTGGAGCATCAAGGCCAGCGACCAGTCGGTCAAAATCTTCAAGTTCGGTGTTGGACTTGAATGGACTTACGAGTTCTCGCGTCGTGCTAGCCTCGACCTTGTTACTCCGTATGTTATGCGCGCTGAAAAGCAGACCAAGATTGCTCAGGTTTCGACCGCTTACGCTCTCATGGTCAACGGTGACGGTGTTCATGGTCCTGCTGCTACCCGTGCCGCTTCGGGCATCAACACGGATAACACGCTTGGTGTAACTGGTGTAGCCGCCGGTAAGATCAACTGGGAAATCCTGACCGCTTGGCTCGTTGAACGTGCCAAGGCTGGTGCGCCGATTGATACGGTTGCCGGTAACTGGGATACTTATCTCCAGTGGCGTCTGATGTTCGCTAAGCCGAGCATCGCCGAAGGCATGAGCCAGAGCGAAGTCCTGCAGCGCGCAGGTGTTTCGGCTGCTCAGGCTAACCCGCAGCTTGACTTCAACATCAACTTCGCTCTCGTTTCCGACGCAGCCCCGAACCAGCTTCTGGGCTTCTCGAAGAACGACACGTTGGAAGAACTGATTGAAAACGGTTCGGACATCGAAGAGAGCGAACGAGTAATTAAGAACCAGCGAGTGAATCTCTACAGCACGAAGAACGCAGGTTACCGCCTGATCTTCGGCGACACTCGCCAAATTCTTAACCTCGACGCAGTAGTTTAATCCCCAACAATAAGAGGGCGGGGCTAGTCCCCGCCCTTTTTCTATCAGGAGAGCAAGCATGATTAAGAATGCAAACAAAGAAACTAAGCAGGAAGAAACTAAGCAGGAAGCTCCTGCTCAGGTAGAAAAGGAAGTGGCTACCTACATCCAGGAAGAGCCGAACATGATCAAGGTCAAGACGACCGGAGATTTCGAGCTTTATGACGTTCGCACCCGCAATCGGTATACCAAGGATGATGCTGTTGAAGTCCGTGAAGGTGATCCCTTCGTGAAGACTCACATGGAACGTAAGAACCTCAAGAAGGCCTAATCCGTGATTGAAGCTGGTACGCGTTTTAGACATATGGTGCAATTCGATTCTGGTGCGCCTACCAGTGATCTTATCTATACGCTGACTCGGGCTGACGGAACCATTATCCTTACGGAGACGGTTCCAATCAGTCAGGGTCAGCTAAGTTACGTAATCGACATCCCCGCAGGAAGCAACTCTCTCGTTGCCCCGCTGTTCGAGGAACTTACCCTTGATTGGAGCTACACGACTGCTGACAAGGCAATCGACGAGTCGCTCTCCTACATCATTCACGCTGACATCGTATTCCCCGTAACCAAAGCAGGAGTGCGAGAACTTCTCGGCGTGAACGAAGATGAGTTGCCTGACAACGAAATCAATCTCTTTGAAGGCTACATGGCCTTCCGCAAATACATTGGCGAGTCGGCCGATCTGACACCTTATGAAACCAATGGTAGCTTCGATGCTTACAAGATCAAGAAAGCTATCGAAGCAGCTACGGCACTATCGGTGTTCAACACCATTCAAATTCGTCTGCCTAAGAAGTATGACAGCGGGACCAGCAGCTACGAACGCTGGACTTCCGTAGATTGGGAAAGCATGAGGTTGGCTCTTGAAGGTCACTTGACCTCTGCTCTGGAAATGATTGATCCCGACGCGGAGTTCTTCCCGCTGGTTGACATTTTCGTTCTATCTGATAGAGGTCCTGACGCAATTACAGGAGCCTAATAATGGCAGATAGCCGTTTCGACCTACCCACAGTTTACGCTAACCTAGTTGGTCAGATTACTGGTGTAATCTCCGATGCCAAGGCTGCGGGTATTAGCCCCGACTTGGAATACATTGCTTGGGATGCTCGTCAAGAAGTGAACGAACTTCCTAACCACGATCTAATCGGTGTAGCTGATTGGGCTTATGATGAAACTGAGGATCACCGCCCAGAGATTGAGTTCGCGGTAGTGCTGTCTGTTGTTCACGATACCAACCTGTTCCGAGAAGCAGAAATCCTCGATCTTATTAGAAAGAGATGCGTTGTGGATAGCGGTGCCACTCCTCGCTACAAGGTATGGACCGTCTACGACGACGATAATAATCCTTTTGCTCAGCTACAAGTGACTTCGTTCACCATCATGCCCGCCGGTCAGTCCGAAGCCAGAACTGTACGTACTGTAGGCATCAGTGTGAAACGAGCGGACCTTGCCAAGTAACGAGAACATCCGTCTCAACATCAACTTCACCTTCAAGGGAAAGAGTGATGCCAAAAGAGAAAGCCGTCAAGCCATTGGTATGGCAATCTCAGGTGTGGGATTTCGTGCCGCAAAGAATCGTCAGCGTAAGCTACAGGCTAACCTACAAAGAGATTTCGCGCCCATTGTAGAACGAGAGCTACAGAAAATGGCTCGTGACGTTGCCCGAATGGGAGTAGGGATCGCCAACTACCGAAACCCACCCGATGGTGTCCTCAGTATCGATGGGGCCGTCGCCAGCATCATGCAGGGTCAATCAGGGCCGATGAGTATCTCATCAATGACGGGGGAATGGGCCGCAAGGACTCAGTCCTATATGCGGTGGAAGTACAAGAAGTATGGCACTCGTAAATGGTTCAAGAACACTGGTCGGCTGCAGGATCAGCTAGGTAAGGTCAGTACGTACCGTAGCGCCTATGGTCCCATCAGCATCACCTTCAAACCAAATGGCATTACCCGAGGGGGTATGGCATCATCTTTGGGACGCTCCGCTGGTGGGCAGTCCAATAAGATCATGCTGGGAACCCTGAACGTAAAGCCCCTTCGTAGACTGCGGATGGGTGACCTACCAGGGATCGGTCAAAAGGCTGAATACAATCGCAACCTTCTGGCCCCGTTGGCCGACTCGATTGAGCGTAAGCTGACGGGCCGGAAGAAGTACCGTCCGGTAATCGAGCCGTTCCTCAGCTATTACATGGGAAGAAAGATTCCTAACGCGGTGTACCGCAAGTTGGAAAAAAGTTTAACCTAGAACAGCACCCCAAAGTCCCTGAAATTCATGGACTTCAATTACCGTTTCGCCGTTGATAATATCTCCACGGAAGATAGGCTCGTTCGTAATCAGACGACCTTTCTCGTTGGGAATACGAAGCTCACGGTCAAAGGCTTCTTGCAATGGCTCGTAGCTGGCGTAAATATCAATAGGGTCACCCATACCACCCTCTTTGGGAAGATTGGTGCGAGGATCAATAGTGCCTTGACTTCTTCTCTTGAGAGAGGCCACTACCGTAGCTTGGTATAGTTTGAAGGCTCGGAATGGATCACCTTGAGAGGTCTCACTTGGAGAATACCAAGCCACCATGTACTTCATGCCTTGAGGACTTTGGACCACCATTCCGCCTTTAAGAGGCAGATCAACAGGCACCTTCAAAATACGACGGGGAGCAGCCCATTCCAGTGTAGAACCAGAGGACAAGTTAATATCTTCAAGGGCACCGAAAAAACTTCCGCTGCCCTTGTCGATAACATCAAACTGGATGTCAAATTTTGATCTTGTGCTTCTCATCATCCACCGAAGAATTGGTTCAAACTTGTAACCGCCTCAGCAGAAGATTTCATCTCGTTCACGTTGATCGTGTCGGATTTACCATCACCGCCAAAGGCCTGTGACAGAATCTTTACCATAGTGTAGTGTTGCTGTAAATGACCGACAGTAGCCTCACCGAGACGAACCCTTAATTTGTACGTAACATCGTACCAGATTTCAGTCGCGGCGAGGTCAATGTATTCGCTGGGTTTTACTCCGTAGGCCCAGCAGACTTGGTCTTGGTCTGAGAGGGTGTCGAACCACTCTCGGAAGGGCTTGAGGACGTCGTCTTCTCCCCGCTGATTTCGGGATACTTTGCCACTACCGCCTGAATCTTCTCGGCGGTTTTCATAAAAAAATACGCGACATGTTCCAACGTCCAAGAGAGAACATCATCCATTTCGAAGATATCAATGTTGATGTCTTCGATAGGATCAAGGTCCTCTAGCTTTTCAATGGGCTTGTTGTTATCGGTGAAGAGACGACGAATGATGACATCACGAGTGGACTGATTCATCATGATCTGTTCCATCGCCTCGTCGGGACCACCGACGTACCTCATAATGTCGTTCATCATCAGGTAGGTCATGGTCAGGGTACGACCGGTCTCGGGCAGTTCAAGCTGTTTCTCGGGACGATTAGGCTTAGTCTTTGCCATTGATAAGTTCTTCCAATTTTTCTCGTGGGATTAACTCAAGGATGAATTGAGTAATGGTATCATCCTTGCTACTAACTGCATGAAGCCCATTGGTAATCAGAGAAATGATAGCAGCATTCATGGAAGGCATATCATTATCGATTGCGTATTGGGAAACAGTGAGGTATAGAGCTTCGGGGATGCGGATACTAAGTGTCTTTACCCGCTGCTTTGGTTTGTCGTGGTTCATGTTGCGTCTCTTCGCATTTTATCCTATACAAGTCAAGCATAAATTGCAGAGTTTAACTATATAGGAAGTTTCAATGGCTGACGTTAAGAACCCGAAATTTGTGATCGGTAACGCCACAGTGATGATTGCTCCGTATTCGGAGGATGCATTTGCTCTGAACCCTGACGACCACTCAGTAGGGATGGTAAAGTCGGTTACTATGGAGCAGCAGGCTGACCAGATCATGCTCAAGAATGGTATCCAGCAGCTTACTGTTGATACCCAGAAGTCGAACGTCAACATGACGACGACCTTTGAAGGATATGAATTCGACGCGAAGAACCTGTCGTACGCCCTCGGTGTGGCTGGATCGACTGTAGTTCGTCTCCGTGGTATGGTAGATGCTGCTGCTGCTGCTGCCGCGACTACGTTGACAATTGCTTCCGACCCCATCGCCGGTGACACCACTACTGGTATCGATGATGTTGGTGACATCCCCTCAGGCGCTACGGTTCTGATCCAGAATCCTGACCAACCTGATGAAGTCTATGTCGTTGCCACGACTGCTGCTACTACTGACAACTTGGGCACTGGTCCCTACACGTTGACTACGGAAAAACTTCCTGTTGCCGTAGGCGCTGGTTGGACTGTCTGGATTGTGAATGAAATCGCAGCCGGTTCGTTTGAGCAGGACGATTACTTCTGCGCGAAGATCGCCGGAACCCTGTCGGCTAACAATGAGCCTATCGTGGTTGTCATTCCGAAGCTGAAAATTACTCGTGGTTTCAACCTCGCGTTCAGCGAAACGGATTACAGCAACCTGCCGTTCGAGCTTTCGCCTATCGTTATGACGAAGGCTGAAGAAGCGGCTAAGGTTCTGACCAGCCCTCGCTACGCCGGATTCGCCCGTATGTTGGCCAAGGCTTACGCTGGCGGTTAATCCCTTCCACCCTTGAAAAAGTAAGAAGGCCCCTGTATAGCTACGGGGGCCTTTTCTTTTGGTAGTGAGTAACAATGGCAGCTAATAATGAAATCAATGCTCAAGTAGGCATTAATTTAACCCCGAAGGGGATGGAAAACGCGCTGTCTGTTCTGAACAAGCGCTTGGATAACACTATTGCTAAGATGAATAAGGCTGGTGCTGTCGCTGCCCAACAGATTAAAACATTGGCGATGACCTCCAAGAACTTGGATGCTGTAGCCAATTTCAATGCCAATAGAAGAATGGGTGGGGCCGAATCTCTGCAGGCCCTCGGTAAACGTGCCCGTGCCTACGCAGAATTAGGAAACGCCACCAATCAGTACGGTCGCTCCGTGGATGTTCTTCGCGGTCGTATCCGAGACTTAGATACCAGCTTTGGTAAGATGGCTCGTCGCGGCGTTGAGGTTACTGATTTTCACCAGAGAGCCTACGCCAATCTACAAAACAATGCTCAAGCTTACGCTAAGTTAAGCAGAACTGCGGACGACTATCGCACTCGTATCCAGATGCTTAGCCGCGATGGTCAAAAGGCCTTCGCTCCTATGCTTGACCAGTTTGAGCGGCTGGATAAGGCCAACGCCAAAGCATTTGCAACTGGCGGTTTCAAGACTGACTACTCTACTCAGATCGCTAGCACCAGACAAGCACTCGGCGCAATGGGGGATCAGCTTCGTGCCAGAGAAAAGATCGAAGCAAAGACTCGTCTGAATATTGAAGCCCTGCGCGAAGAGGGTCGTCAGATTCTGACTAATTCCCGGTTGCAGAGAGAAGCTCTGCTTGCGGATGCTACTCGCAAGGGTGAACGTAGTCTCAAGAACCGCGAGCTTATCGGGGAAGCTTCGGCTTATCGCCGCATCGCCGACTCACAGCAGCGCCTCGCCAACCAAACCAACTTCCTGATCACAGCCAAGAGACAGCTTAACGCCGAGCTAGCCAAGCCGGTTGAACAGCAGAACGCTGCTCGTATTGATCAGCTTATCGCTCGCTACAAGCTTCTCCAGAGAGAGATTGGTGAGACGATTGCGATGCGTAATCGGGAGCAGAGTGCTGCACCCAAGACCCCTGAATATAAGGGTGGTTTCTTCTCAGGAATAAAGGCTGCTCCAGGTAACTTCCTTACTGAAAAAGGTGGGGGAGCCTACGGAGCAGGTGCCCTCGTCGGTCGTGTCGCCAGTTACGCTGTCGCTGCAGGGGCCATCTATGGCCTGATTTCCAGCATCCAACAGGGTATCAGCTTTGCTATTCAGTTTGAAGATGCTCTTGCTCAGTTGCAAGCCGTGTCTGCTTCCACGACTACCGAAATGGAACGACTGAGCGCAGGCATCTTCGAGGTCTCGAAGAACAGTGCTGATAGTGTGATGGAGCTTACCAAGTCAGCCACTATTATCGCTCAGGCAGGTTTCGCCGGTGAAGAACTTAAGATGATGCTACAGAGCGTCGTTAATCTTTCTGCCGCTTCCGGCTCGACTCCCGCCGAGTCCGTTGACATTCTTACCTCGGCCCTGGGTGCCTTCCAGATGTCTGCGAGTGAAGCCAGCCGTGTGACCGATATCTTGGTTACGACACTGAACGAATCGAAGCTGGGCGTTAGCCAAGTTCAGCAATCTTTGCAGTACCTTGGTAACACCGCTGCTGCCAACAACGTAACGATTGAAGAACTCGTTGCCACGACCGCCTCGCTGGCCGACGCCGGTGTTAGAGGCTCGACCGCTGCCACAGGTCTTCGTCAGATGCTGGTCGATCTTATGAACCCTTCGCAGAAGCTAATCGATCAGCTTCAAAGAATTGGTTTAAGCACCTCGGATATCGACGTTAAGGTTTTGGGGCTGAATGAAGTTCTTCGCCGCCTTCGCTCAGCAGGTTTCGAAGCCTATGGTGCTATGGAAACTCGTGCTGCCGCTGCATATGTTGCCGCTAGCCGCAACATTGAAAACACCGAACGTCTCCTAGTCCTTTCTGAAAAGGAAGGGGCAGCACAAGAAGCTGCTGCCGTTCGTGTCGATTCACTCGAAGCCCGTTGGCAGCGCCTATGGAACACTATGGCTGAGTTCGGAGCAGGGATCGGTGAGAATCTTATTCCCGTGCTAAAGCTGTTGCTAGTACTGCTTGAAGGTATCGTTGTTTCAATCGGCGCAATTGCCGAGCTAATAACTAGACCTCTAAAGGCTTTCGGGCTGCTTACTCAAGAAGCCAATTACTCAAGCGTGAGTCTGAAAGAGGCAGCAGCTTCTTTCGAAGCGGCAGGCTACTCCGCAGAAGAAGCAGCAGTCCGGGCGGCACAGATGGGTGACAGCTTGGGGGATGTTACCACCGCTCTCAAGGACACCTCTGCCCAGATGGCCTCGCTCGAAATGGATCAGCTGAGTCTTCGTGATGAAACTCAGAAGCTGATCATGCGTGAGGAAGAACTCGCAGGAGCAAACGGTAATCTCAACGAAACAACCACCGGTGTTTCTTCTGCGGTTAGCCAGCTTTCTTCTCGCTTCCCCGGTCTTCGTGATGAGTTCAGTAAGACTCAAGGCGGAATCGCAGGACTCATTCAGTCACTGGTGAACCTTGATCGCAAGGCTCAGGAAACGCTACGTAATCTTGCCCAGACCGCACTGGCTCAGGCCGATATGGAACGCAAGAATGCTCTGCAAGAACTTGGTGGAGTAAGCGGAAAATTTAGTAGGGATAGCAGAGTAAGCTTTACTCCGAGAACTCGTAGAGAAAATCCACAACTAGTGAGGGACACTGAAAGACTGCAGACCCTAATGCGTAGTAATACTACGTCAAGTCTTCAGCAGGCTCACTCGCTACTACTTAAAAACCCTGCCCTGCAGCAGCGTTATCCTACGACTTATGCCAGCCTGACTACTGCGCTTGATAGCTATACTAGAGCTAGACAGGATACTGATCTTTATACAGAACGCTTGGGAACTGCCGAGTTCGCCCTGACGGACCAGGGTCAAGAACTGATCCGTTCTATGCAGGAAGATACGGGTCGTTCAACTCGTGCCGCCTCGCAGGGAAACTCTGGTGGAATGAACCGAGCGCAGCTAGAGGCGCAGTTTACCCAAAGAGAACGTCGCTACGACGAGATTGAATCAGAGGTTGCCGACAATCCTTATGCCGCTACGCTCCTTGAGCAGGCTCGTGCCAGCACCCGTGCTGCTCGCAACCGCATGGCTCCTCCGGTTGACAAGGAAGCTGCTAAAGATGCTGAAAGAGCAGCCAGCAAAGCCGAACGAGAAGCTCGTCGCAGAGAGGAAGAACTAGAACGTATCGATGCTCGCATTGCGAAGGAAGAACTTGAGTACCGTCAGGAGCTATACAATAATACTCTTGATACTTTCAAGAATGCACCTAAGCTAGATGACCTTCCTGACGTACTGGATGATCTGGACGATCAACTTGACAGCTGGCTGACGGGCGAAGCCGAGCTATCCATGCAACAGATTGAAGCTCTTAACCCTTCTCGGGAACAGCGAGCCAAAATGATGGCTACCGCCGGTCGTAAGATCGAACAGATGCGGGTCGAAGAAGTCAAGAGAATGGCTGATACCCTCGCGGCTGTGCTTAAGAACTTCATCGATACAAGCGTTGAAGCTATCGACGATGATTTCAAGCAGGCTATGCGACCAACAGAGCAAGCTCTTGCTATCGCACAGGCTCGTGTTCAAGGACTGAACAATCCTCTCGGGAATGAGAACACCCCTGAATACATGAAGACGGTGGTGCAGAACCGTTCTGACATTGCTGAAAGAAACAATCAGTTTGCCAGTGTGGCTGCTAATGAAGAACGTATCCGTCAGCTTACCGAGCTTGCTGCCGAGGTTGCAGAGCAGAAGCGCCGTATCGAACAAGACCTCAGCCGAATGGAAGAGTTCGTTGCACAGGAAGGTGTGAAAGAGGGCGAAGCCATTGTGGTCAGAGGCCAACTGGAAGAAAGCCGAATCACGCTCAGAGGAATCGAAGAAGAACTCGGCAACATTGACACCAGAACCGAAGACCTGATCGATGCTAACGCAGCACTCATGGCAAGCTATGGAGTGCTTCGAGAAGTCCCGATGACTTTCGGCGGTGGAATGAGGATGGCTCTGGAAGCTATGAAGCTCGAGATTGGTGCCGCAGATGGCCTAGGTCAGGAGCTTATCAAGAACCTTGACCAGCCGCTTCGTGCCCTTCATTCTTCTTTCAAGGGCTTCTTCTCCGATGTTGTCAGCGGGACCGTAACCCTCGGCGGTGCCTTCAAGAACATGGCTGCAACCATCATCGATGCGATGCTCGAAATGGTAGCTGTCGCGCTGGCCAACCAGTTCTTCTCTATTCTGGCTGGTGCCATTGGTGGGCCTAACATGAGTGGACTGTCCTCAAAGTTCGGTAGTGCTACTGATAGCTTGGCCTCGTGGGGTCTCTGGAGAGGCGGGGAAGTCCCTGCTCCGAAGCAACCAAAGGGCTACTATGGTGGTGGTTCCATCAGCAGTGGTCTGCCTACTCGGGACAGCACACTTATTAACGCGGCTCAAGGTGAGTATGTAATCCGTCGCCCCGCTGCTCAGAGTATCGGTAAGGGCTTCCTTGACGCTATCAATGCCAGAGGCGCTCACGCTCTCAAGGATGCCGGTCCTCAGATGAACATCATGCAGGCCAGTGCTGCTCCTCCCGTCAACGTGTACGTCGTGGCTCCTGAAGAGAAGCCTACGATGGGACCGAATGATGTCCTTGCAACATTCAGTAATGATGTGCTAAAGGGCGGTGTGACTAAGAAACTAATTCAACAGGTGGCTCGTAATGGCTGAGTTCCTATTTGACTTTTGCCCAGACACTAGAGTCGCTGAGACCATCGCTCCAGAGGAACCTTCGATCAAGGACTTCAACGGTTGGGACTATACGCCACGCCCCGTGGTTCCCTATCGTCGTAAGTTTAAAATCCTGCTAGGAGGACTCCGCTGGTATTTTAATGACAACGGGACCATCGACTATCTTACCAACCCAAGCTATAACGCCGGTAGACTTGAGAAGTTCTACAGGGACCACCGGAAGTGGAAAGAGTTTGGGTACGAACATGAATGGATGGGTTCAATTGAACTCCGTTTTGAAAATCCTGTGAGTGTTCCGAAAGCCATTCCCAATTCCGGTGGCCTGATTGAAGAACTAGAAATCATGACCGTTCACCACAATCCTACATATAATGACTAATGGTAGATCAAACTAATATCGAAAGCTCGCAAGAGCTAGCACCCGACGCAGAAATTGTCCTGTTTGAGTTGACCACTCGGACGGGTGCAACCGTGTTCTTCAAATCCGGTCCAGAGCAGAGTTATCTCGGGGACCTCTACGAATCCGTACCTTGTGCATTAAGCGGGGAAAAGCGGACAGCAGACGGTAGCCCAGAGCGCCCATCGCTCACCATTGGTGGTGATGATGTTGATCTAGCTGCTCTTAAGCCCGCCCTCTTTTCTGGTCAGGTCGATGGGGGAACGCTGATCAAATACACTGTTGAGCTAGAAGATATGCTCAACAATGTAAACAATAAGATTGTCACTAAGTACAGTATTAAACAGGTAAAAGATTACAACCGATTCAGCATTAACCTAGTGTTGGGTCGCTTTAGTCCTAACTCTTCAACTACCATCCCGTACGTCAAGTACACTAGACCGGCCTATCCTCATGTCAAACTTTGAGACTAAACAATTTGAAGGTAAGCTATTTAATCTTGGTAAGCAGGATTGCTTTACTACTGTCCGAGATTTCTACGAGGTCAACTTCGGCATTGAGATGCCTGACTTCGCTCGCCCGAATGACTGGATCGCTGACGAGGATGATTTAATTGCTGAATACTGGCCAATCGCTGGATTCAAAAAGCTGGACGTAGACGAGAACTGGCCACCCCGTCCTGCGGACCTCTTGGTCTGCACCGTGGGAGGTTCAACTCCAAACCATCTGATTGTCTTCTTGGGTGGGAACGAGATTCTGCACCACAAGGCTAACGTAATTTCAAGCAAGGAAATGATGCGCCCGGCTTGGCGTAGATACACAGCTTACATGTTGAGACATCCTGATGTTCCTGATATGACGGAAAAGAAACCGACGAGAACATTGATGGAGGCCTATGATGCAGGACTTGTTTGATTATTACGAGGGAGACACAGAACGTTGCGGCTTCATCGTAGGTGGTGAAATTATTGAACTCAAGAATATCCACCCCGAACCTACCAATGGATTTCAAATTGACGACGAGGACATTCTTCGTTATATCAATGACATTGAAGCCATCTGGCACACTCATCCCAGTTCCACAAGTGTCTTGAGCGGTGAGGATAAGCAGTACATCGCATGGTGGCCTAACGTGGCCCACTACATCATCGGTGCTGATGGTATCAGTGAATACAAAGTCGAAAACGGAGTCGTACTAAATGCAAATCACACTTCACGGTAAGTTCGCAGAGGACTATGGCAAGGACCATACGATCCAAGCGGGTTCCGTGCGTGAAGCTGTAACGGCTCTCACCCGACAGATTGGCTTCTATGACGACCGCCTGATTGTGGATCGTCCTACTGCCGTTATCGTGGGGCATAAGACAGAGGAATCTCTGGACGAGTGCCCAGAAAAGATCGACATTGTCCCCGCCGTTCAGGGTGGCGGTGGTGTCGGGAAGGTTCTTCTAGGTGCTGCCCTTATCGGTCTAACTATCATCAACCCTGTTGTTGGGGGTATGATCCTCAGCCAAGTGGGTGTCAGCATGGTAGCCAGCCTTGGTATCGGTCTTGTTCTCAGTGGTCTTACACAGCTTTTCACTAAGGCCCCATCTCTCTCGAAACCGTCTGATCCAGACGCGTCAAAATACCTAGGTCTAACCAACAACACGACGCAGATCGGTACACTACGTCCGTACTCAATGGGCAGAGTTAAAGTGACAGCCCCGCACCTTCTGGCGCTAAATGTCGATTCCACAGACCTAGTGAAAGGCGAGTTTCCTGCATGAACAAAATTGATATGATTGAAGACCTCAAGCGTGTAGCTTCTGAGGTTGACCGAGATATGCCTACTCGAACGCAGTATCGTAATCTCGGCTCGTTTAGCGACCACGCAATCAAAACCGGCTTCGGCACCTTCCGTGCTTTTCGTCGGGCTGCTGGATTAGAAGAACAGAACGGTGCTCGTAAGGACCGACTGGCTTTGGCCCGTCACACCGATGCCGACCTGTATCGTATTATGAACATTGAAAAGGCTGATTATTGTGACAAGTTTCGCAAGCCTAAAGGCACACGTTTCCAGACTATGCTTGTCGCTTCGGACATTCATGACGAAGAGTGTGACCCTTTCTGGCGGCGAATCTTTATTGATACCGTTTCTCGTGTTCAGCCTGACACTGTCATTCTTGGCGGCGACGTATTCGATCTGGCTGAGTTTGGACGCTATGGTGTCGATCCTCGGGAATGGGATATTGTTGGGAAAATCCAATGGGTCCACACTTTCCTGAAAGACATTAGAGAAGCAGCAGCAGATACAGAGATTGTTTTCGTCGAAGGCAACCACGAGCATCGTCTCCTGCGTTACCTGACTGACAATGCTCCTGCCCTCAAGGTTCTGCTTAGTGACCTCCACGGTTGGAGTGTGCCGAAGCTTCTGGGCCTCGACAAGTTCGAGGTTCGCTATGTAGCTCGTGCAGACCTTGCCACGTTCAACAAGTCGAACGTGACTAAGGAGATTGCAAAGAACTACGAAGTGTTCCATGATTGCTTCCTCGTCGACCATTCCCCCAATGGTCGTAGCAAAGGTTTTCCGGGCGTCAATGGTCACCATCACCAGCACGTAGTTCATTCACAGTACAGCCACGTATTTGGCAGCTACGAATGGCACCAGCTTGGTTGTGGTCACCGTCGTCAGGCAAAGTATTGCGCCGGTGAAAAATGGAACATGGGCTTCATGACCGCAATGGTCGATACAGAAGAACAGGTGCCTTTGATGGACTATCACTTTATCAGCGACACGGCTCTTGTTCACGGCAAACACTACATGCGTGGTGAGAATGAGTAACGGTTTACAATAATACCGAAATCCGTTAAGTAGTCTGCATGGAAAGACAGATTCTTGGTGCGAAGGGTGGCGGTGGTGCTGATTTTATCACGAAGCCCGACACCCTTCGTTCTGACGACAGCTTTGAAATCCTTTTCGGCATGGGTTCGGGCCGCTGGAAAGGTATCGTTGACGGGCTGCAGGGAGTCCGCATCAATGGTGTTCCCCTTGAGAATCCTGATGGGACCTCGAACTTCAAGGACGTAGCCGTTCTCTTCGCAGACGGTAATCCTCTAGAAGATCAAATCGTAGACTTCAAGCTAGGTGGCGGTGGCGACATTCAGAGTGTCGGAGTCCAGCTATCAAACAACAGCGCCTCACAGCCAGGTCCTTGGGTATCGGCAGCTACCGCCACTCCTAATGCCGAATACATCGACATGCGCTTCGTAGTCCAGCAGCTTTTCAAGCAGGACGAAAAGAGCATTCGTGAGAATACCGCCAACATTGAAATCGAAATGCGTCCGTCGAATAGCTCGACATGGACCAATCCTTTCATTGGCACTCAGTCGAGCAACGTCAACTATGACCAGAATGGGTATAACACTGGCGGGGGCAAAGTAACTGGTACGGTTGTGTATCTTGCCAGAGAAATGTTCAACACGAGCGGCACTGGTTTTAAAGCCTCGGGCAATCCTTATCTAAAGATCACTGGTAAAACTTCCTCAGCCTACGTGAAGGAAATCCGTATTGCGGTTCCTACCGAGGGTAACTATGCTAATGTTACTTGGGAAGTTCGTGCCCGTCTACGTGAGAAAGACACAGTAGACCAAGACGAGCTTCAAGAACGTCGAATCGTTGCTTTCGAAAGCGTTACCTCAATCATCAATGACAAGCTGGGAGACCATCCTGATTGGGACGGTCAGGTTTGGATGCAGATCATGGGCAAGGCAAGCGATCAGTTCGCTGGCTTCCCTGAAATTGAAACCATCTGTGACACGAAGATTTGTCGGACTCCTCCTATCTCGGTCTGGGACCCGGAAGCTCGTACATACACAGGTGTGACATGGGATGGTAGCTATGAAGAACACTTCACTACCGACCCTGCCTGGCAGATCAAGGAGTTCATCGAAGACCCTATTCACGGTGTTGCAGGACTGCAACCCGGCTCTACTCTCGACAAGTGGGATACTCTTGAAGCCTCGAAGTATTACTCGGAGCAGGTGCCTGATGGTCGCGGGGGAACTCATGCCCGTTTCAATCTGAATCTCACTCTTAACGAGGGTCGTGATGTCAATGAAATGTTGCAGTACCTTGCTGGTTCTGTAAACAGCTACATCGAAGACGTTGGCGATGGTCAGTGGCGTCTCATTGTTGACAAGCCAGAGACTCCTAAGGTCCTGTTCTTCGAAGGTAATATCTTCGGAAACTTCAACTACAGCCACTCCGACGTAGACACACGTTTCAATGACTGGCGTGGTACGTTCCTCAATGAGGACCTCGACTACGAGCAGGATACTGTTCGGGTATATGACCAAGGTGACATCGACGAGAATGGCACTCGCTTTACCGAGATTGCTCTCGTAGGCTGCACGAATCGTCAGGAAGCTCTGCGCCGCCTGATGTTCCGTATGCGTGTTGCTCTCAACGAATACAAGGTCGTAACCTTCACGACCAACCGCATCGGTCGTTATATCTCTCCGCTCGACACCATTCTGGTTGCGGACGAGGCTCTCAACGTTGATCACCTCATCAAGAGTGCTAGCCGTATCCAGAGCCACAGCGGAACCACAGTCACGCTGATGCGCCCTGTCCGTCTTGAGGTCGGGGTCAACTACACTATGGTATTCACCACAACCGACGGTGTTGTGGAGCGCACGGTAACTAACCTTGCTGGCGCTCGTGGTGACGTAACTCAAATTCAGATTGACGCTGCCCTACCTGCCAACGTTCTCAGTGACAGTGCTGTTTCCCTCGTAGCGGGTAACCTTCCGGCTAACCCTATCTCTTACCGTGTTATCTCGGTTGAGCGTAGTGAGAGCGACGAAGATGAGTATGCTATCGCTGCTGCTATCATCGACAGCGGTAAATGGAACGCTATGGACAACGTGTCCGAGAGTGCGATCCTTGCTCAGGAATCTTCACCAGAGATTGACTCTCCGACTGTGCCTGTTGATGGCATGTTCGATGTTATCACCTACACGACTGACTACCAGATTCGTCGTATTCTGCAGGTAAACTGGAACAGACCAGGTGGCATGTTCCTTTCAGGCTTCAAGGTTGAGTATCGCTACAACGAAGGTCCGTGGCGTATCCTTCACGAGAACCTGAACGACAGCGTGATCGAACTGGAAGACCCAGAAGATGGCTTCTATACGTTCAAGATTACGGCACTGGACCGTAGAGGTATTCACTCTAATCCTCTCGTGGGCGAGTACGAAGTCACTGGCTCACAGGAAATCCACCCGCCGACTCATGTTCGAGGAACGGACGCTGAGAAGCCTGTCTTTGCCCCATACCCGGGATACCGCTACACGGTCACCGATGGGACGATCCCTGTTACCGAAGTATGGGATGGAACTCAGTGGGTTCCAGAGGGCAACCTCGTAACAGAGGGTAGCCACATCGGGGTCGAGAATGGTGCTACTGTAGGTATGACCCCCGCAGAGCAGGTAGTTGTCACCACGATTCAGGGTGATGTTACTCAGGCCAAGACAGACATCGGCCATCTGTTCACCACCTATGGCTCTACCGCTGATGCTGCTACGAGTGCTGCCGCTGCGGGAGCGGCTCGTGATGCTGCTCAACTAGCTAAAACTAACTCAGAAGCCGCTAAGACTGCTGCCGAAGCAGCCAGAACTGGTGCAGAAACCGCTCAAAGTGACGCTATTACAAAGGCTAACGAGGCTGCAGGTTCTGCAACTACCGCCGCTGGTCACGCCACTACGGCTTCCAGCAAGGCTGATGCTGCAGCCGGTAGTGCCCTAAGCGCCTCTGGCTCTGCTAATGTTGCTACCAGCAAGGCTAACGAGGCTGCAGGTTCTGCAACTGCTGCTGCTTCCAGCGCAACCTCTGCTGCCTCAAGTTCTACTGCTGCAGGTACTTCTGCTTCTGCAGCTAACCAGTCCAAATTGGCTGCAGAAGCGGCTAGAGACAGTGCTGCAGGTACTTCTGCTTCTGCAGCTCTAAGCGAAAGCTCTGCTGCTGCTAGCGAGACCGCCGCCGGTCAAAGTGCAAGTGCCGCTGCGAGCAGCGAACTTAATGCCAATACTGCTGCCAGTAATGCTGCTGCCAGTGAGACTGCTGCTGCAACCAGCGAGACTAACGCCGCTGGCAGTGCCTCGACAGCTACAACGCAGGCAAATCTAGCTACGATAGCCAAGAATGCTGCCGAAGATGCAGAAACAAATGCCTCTATCAGTCAGTCAGCTGCGGCCACTAGCGCCTCCAATGCTGCTAACTCCGCTTCATCTGCTGCTACGAGTGAGACTCTGGCTGCTTCGTACAGGGATCAAACTGAAGGTCAGGCGGCTGCAGTTGCCTTGACTAAAAACGCCAGCTTCGATGCGCCTATTGTACTCCCCGACCACAGTGTAGGCTCTAACGGTACTCTTGCAATTCTATCTAATGGCTGGAATTTTAGCGCCAGCTACCAAGGCAGAAACAACGTAGTATTTACTACAGCAAACAAGGGCCTTTATGGCCCCATGACTCCATATGTATCTGGCCGTAAATACCGAGTTCGCCTTGGAATTAGGCACAGTGTTTCTGCGATGGGATCTGCTTATAGGTTTGCTTGCTATAATGCTAGTAAGGCATATTTGGGAATTGTTGTCAGTATTGCACATACAGGTATTGTTGGTTTTGTTGATTTAGCGAGCAGCGTTGAATTATCAGACAGCAATATACTTGCTGGCACTAAATATATCAGGCCAATGATTCATGCCAATTACACCACAACTGTTGGTGAGGCTGCTATTGATTACCTTTACATAGAGGATGTTACGGAAGTTAAAGCTGCTGAAGCCTCAGCTAGTGCCGCCAGTAGTTCTGCTGCCGCTGCTAGTGCTGACGCTGCAACCGCCTCGTCTCAGGCAACCTTGGCCGCTAATTTCGCCACAGATGCAAAAGGGTATATTGCTGCTCCAGGACAGACCCCTAACGCACATTTCTACGCCGGTACTGCCTTGTGGGAGGGAGGATATCTTCTCTCTCAGCACTTCAATATCAATGCGGTTTATGATGCTGTGCCCAGCTATCAGGGCGCCATAAATGTCATTCGCAGGACTGGTGGACGTTCTGATTTCCATAGTACTCCGATCAATATTGACCCAACCAGAAAATATCGTGTCAAAGCGCGTTTTTATGTAAATGCACCTAGCACTCAAATGTATATCGGGCACACAGTAGACGACGGAACTGAGGGAGCTACCGTGCAAAGATACTCTGCTGCAGCTGCACAGTTTAACACCGGCTGGCATGAAGTGGTTAGCCCAATTATTACAGGTACGGATGGTTCACACACCTCTTTCTATGCGACTACCAAGAGGGCTGCAGCCTTTTCGTTGCCTAACTATAACAATGCTGCTTCTGAGTATGCTTTTGACTACCTTTATATTGAGGATGTGACTGCACAGGAAGATGCAGCAGCACAGGCCACTATCGCCACCGATCAGGCGGTGATTGCTACATCACAAGCTGCTGCGGCAAGTAGTAGTGCCAGTCTTGCAGCTAGTATTAGTCAAAATAGTCTCAATAAAAACCCAGTGTTTGCGGACTGGGCTGACGGAGCAACCGTACCAGCAGGTATTGGTACATCAGGTCTTACTACAAATGAAATTACTAGAGTAGGAGATGGCACTAACGGTTCACCATACTCGCTCGGGTTAAACACCGATGGCGGCTCAATTGAATATTTCCAGTTTCCTTACGCACAGGTAACTGCAGGTGCGCACATTATCGAAGCTGAACTTGATTTCAAATCTGGTGTGATTAACGACAGTCGAGTTCAGGTACTTTACTACAACACAGCTGGTAGCTTTATGAGCAGCGTGGCGATGGAGTCGTATGATCTTAACTCATATCTTTCAACTTCTCCACTAGGCAATGCTGGGCGTAAGCAGTACGCTAAGTATATTACATTCCCTGATGGAGTAAATTCTGCTCTTATCCGTGTATATCATAGACTTAATAACGCAAGTGCTCGCCACATCGTTTGGCGTAAAGTTTCCCTGCGTCCTGCCACTGCTGCTGAAATAGAGGTAAATTCAGCACTTCCGGCTCTACAAGCCAGCGTAACCACCAACCAAGGTGCCATTGCTGCTGTCGAAGGCGCTGCGGCCTACTACGAAACTATCGTAGCCGCCTCTGGCTCGAACCCTGCGATGGTGCAGTTGAAGGCTGGTAAGAACGGTTCTGGTGTTGGTCTTGTTGCCGACCAGATTGCCTTGGGCAATGAGATTGATGGCGTTATTGAAACTGTACTGAGCATTCAAAACGGTAAGGCCACTTTTAGCGATGCGATTATTCGTCGTCTGCGTGTCGCTCCTATAGCGGCCTCGCAGATTGTTCATGAAGTTCAACTCAAGCCCCTTCTGCTGCTTGCTAGTGATGGACAGGCTGTTCAGTACCAAGGAGGAGCATCTTATGGACAAGCCCCTGATAGAATTGAAGTTGATATCGATGGTGCCGGACTGCCCGCACTAGCAACTGGTGAAAGCTATGATATTCGTGCCACGAATATTACTGCAACGGGCTTCACTATGAAGGCTAAGAAGAATACCGCAGCCGGTTCAGAAACTCAAACTAGTGCAGCAGGGACAAATGTGGGAGGAACCCCCTCGTGGCAGACTAATAAACCAACCACAGCTAATGCCAAAGATGAGCTATACCAGTTCAACGGAACGTTGACGATTCCGAAAACAGGTAGCTATACGGACGTGGACGATTCTGATCCTCAGAACCCTGTGTATACCGTCTACAGCACCTATAGTGGGACGGTGAAGTTGTATGGTAAGATCGGTTCAACTTGGACACTTCTCGCTACTAGAACTATTGGGCGTACTCTCACTGGTTCATCACCTTCCACCACCAGTGTTAGTTTCTCCGAGGTTATCCAGAGTGGAGCCAATTTCGGCAGCGGGTCAGCCCGTTTCGGCATCCACTCGGGTACAGGAACCGTGACTGCTTTCACAGGAGTTACGTACTCAACACAGGTGACCAGCGGGGAAGTCTCAGTCGGTGGTAACTTTAAAGTAACTGTATATCCACCAACAGCATAACTAGGAGAATTAAAATGTACATCAAAGCAACTGACGGTTCCTTCCACAAGATCACAGGAATCATGATGAATGAGTTTCAGACAACTGTGAATATACAGACTGATGAGATTGATCCTGCGCTGCCTGACGCTACTCAGAACTTTACGGTCCCTGAGTCTGCTCTGACAGGCAAGACGGATGAGGATGTAGTCGCTTGGCTCACGGGGCCAGATGGTCCCTACACCGATGGTGAGTTTCTACTCACTTCGGAGTATGATCTGAGCAAGGCCCAATCCATCAAGTATGCTGAAATCAAAGCCCGTAGAATCGAGCTTGAAGAAGGTGGCTTGCAGACTTCCTTCGGTGTTGCAGACAGCGACCCTGACAGCCAGCGCAAAATCAGCGGCGGCGTCCAGATGGCCATGATCAGCCTGCACAACACCTTGGGTCCGGTAGCTTTCCCCGATGGGCTTGAGATTGTCTGGCGCTTCCAAGACAATAGCACCGTGCCTCTAGACGCTAGCCAGATGATCCAGATGGGTGTTGAAGTGGGAAAGCAAGTCGCTCAGTACCAGATGGTCAAGAACTACTTTGATGCTCAGGTAGCTGCTGCGACTACTATCGCTGACGTTGAGACCATCGATGTTCAGGTCAACTGGCTAGCGATTGATCCCTCTGCATGATTACTAGAGTTGGTCATGTAATTAGGGGCTTCCTGCGCCTGATGGATATTCTGTTGTGTTTCCTGTGGCTGGCTCCGCTCTATATTGTAGGGCTGGCAGACAGGCCCACAGGCAGACAGCTTGTCAGTGGCTACGTGGGCAAGGCTGCTTACAATGGTCATAGGTGGGGAGTCAGAGCCGCTACGGTAATCGACAAGCTGGCTGAGTGGCTAGGCGATGGACCCGATCATTGCCACAGGGTTCATCTATTTTATCTTCCTGTAGATGTAGAGAATTAAAAAGGGGCCGTGAGGCCCCTTTTTAATTACGCCTCTCCAGCGAGACTGTCTCTGTTGTCGGTAACTTGGATTCCTACCACCTTACCATTGACGTTCAATGTGAGACGGGTATTGGCTCCGCTAGGGTCATCCTTCAACTCTCTCCGTGCAATCACCATAGTGTCTGCGAAGATCATCTTGTGGGGCTTGTCCCCTGCCAGATTCACTTCCAGGAGGTTACCCAGATGGGGGTTCTGTTCCCGCCACTGCTTCTTGACGTAGCCATAGGCAGCATCAAGGGTGTCGAAAAGGTTCTGACCAGCTTCGAGCGAATATACAATGTTGGTCAGCTTCTTCCCCTCAGGGTTTTCCTCTACCATGAGGATTGACTCTGCAGGAATGTCGAGAGCAGAGCCATCTTTGAGTTTAAGGTTTAGCATAAAAATCTCCATGATCTTGAAAGTTAGAAATCATTTCGCCTACACGACCAGCTTTCGGACGATTGTCGTCTAGCATACCGTTCTCTTCGGCGTCAATGATAATGGCCATGCATGCCATTACGTGGGCAAGGTGGCTCATGCCACTCTCGGGGTCCTTGTTCTCTCCGTCTTGCCAGGAGAGAAGATGCCGCATCGCTGCATCCATATAGGTCTCGGCAGGAACAGGAGTCTCCCGCCAGTTGAAAGGACCATACTTATTTGCCCCCAACTTCATGACCTCTCCCAAGTGCAAGAGACTTGCAGTGGGAATGACACTGATCAGGGCAGGCTTGGCTGCTCCTGCTCTCGTCTTGGGGTTCTCTGCGGGCTTTGGTCTTTTGGGGAGACTATTTTCTCCATGAACTGGCTTCACCATCACTGATTCCTCTTCAAAAATTCCAGGTCCTCACTGGTAAGCTCAAGGTCTTCGTCGAGACCGGCGAGACGATCAAGAGCATTTGCCAGTCTACGAGCAAGCTCAGGACTGACTTCGATCTTGTTCTGAACGTGGTCCTCAAACGCCTTCATGGCTGCAGGGAACTGGTGACTGACCATCTGGTGGATGGCTTCGGCATAAACCCGAATCTCATACTGAGCATGAGCATCTTCCCGTAACTTCATGAAATGCATGAGGTTATGCATATCGATCTTCCAGCGGACCTTCGTGTAGAAGTTGACTGGCAGGACCGAACGGGCAAGCTCGCGAGTGAGGCCCAACTCCAGAAGATGCCGGTACATTTCGTAGGCAGATTCAGAGTTGCCGACGATAACCTTACGGATTTCCTCTGCGTTATCGTCGCCCAGATGCTCAGCCGAACCCTGCTTGTTGAAGGTACTCTGTGCCTGACACCGCTCTGGCTCTGGAACATAATACTCGTTTGGTGCCTCGGTGTACCGCATGGAGAACTCGTTAAAGGCTCCGGTGCGGTGACGCATCCACTGCCTTGCAACGAAGATTGGCATCTTGATTTCGAGGACTACTCCCCCAAACTCAATAGGACTAGTGTGCCGATCCCGAACAAGACGAGTAACGAGTCGTGCATCCTTCTGCGGATCACCCGAACTCTGCGTCGATGTTCTTGCTGTCTGTGCGAGAAATTCATCGTTGCCATCCACACGAAGGAGTTCCACGTAACCGTGGTCCAATACATCTACCTTTTTCATAATTACCTTTCGATTGTAGGGGTAAAATAGTCGGGGCGAGGAGACTTCACACCGCGAGCAAAGAGATATAGAAGCACATACGGTCCGTCTCTCCCTGTTGCCATATCATGCGTTCCCGCCTCGTACTTGGCACGAGCATCAGCAACCTCTGGTCGCTCATTGTCCCATACCTCGCTCGCCAAGCTACGAGCAACAAGGTTTTCCCTGAGGGAAGGTTTACCATACCCATCATGGCTACAACCAGACAGGTCAGGCTTGATGTCTTTCTTCATGTCGTTAGCGATATTCGACACGTACTCGACGTTGTCGATACCGAGGTGGCGACAAGTCTTGAACACTGAACCGTGCTTGGCCAGCTCTTCCCGAACGTCTTTTTCTAGGTTATCCATAGGGTGTGATCACTTTCCTCAAAGTCCTTGTGAGTTACTACCAAAATCTGTTTCAGTTTGCTCTTGAGCCGACGTAGACTACCATGAGTAGCCTGTGTTCTTTTTTCAGCCATGTTTGCATCAATTTCGTCAGCCAAGAAGATTGGAATGACGGACTGAGTGAGAACCTGACCCAAAGCCACGCGGAGGGCCAGGTTCACCACCGAAACACCTGACCCAGATAACGTCTGAACCGGTTGTTTGTCAACCCAAATATTGAAATCTTCATCAATAAAAATATGACGACGTTCGCCATCTGTCATTTCAGCCAGCAGGGCAGAGGCAACTCTGCTCAGAGAAGGCACGAGATACCGCTTCACTTCCTTGCGAGCTTCCTTTAGCGCAGCGGAGCCACGCTTGTAACCCTCATGGCTTTCCTTGACCTTCTCAAGCTTCGCTACTTGAGTCTCATAGATGTCTTTTGTCGTCTCATATTTCCCAAGCAAGGTCTCATAGCGCAGGGACATTTCGTAGGTCTCCTGCAAGAAAGGCTCTGGCTGCGGGAGATTGTCTACGATCTGCTTCTTCTGCAGGTAGTTGCCATAGGCATGTTTCAGGTCGGCATATTTTTCAATAGCTCGTTCGTAAGCCCTCCACGCGTTGCTTTCTTCACTGCGATCTTTCGGCTCTGCTCCGAGGTCTTTGAGTTGCTTTTGAAGCATAACTCTCTCTGGCGCAGCATTGTAAGCAGATAGTCGAGATTCGACTTCCTTCCTGCTGAGAGGGCTTGGCTGGAGTCTATCGTCAAAACGATGTCCTTCCCACCGCGCTTGTCGGCATTCTTCCTCGTCAATTTCAGAGCGCGTGAGTGGTGGCTTGGCAGGTAGCTCCCTCCCTTGCACAATTGCATCACATTCAGGACACTTGAGAGGCTCAGATTCTCTGGCGAGAATTGCCCAATCGCCCCGCCACTGTGCAAGGTCTGACTTCTTGTATCCTTCTGGAAGGGGACCTTGTTCTTCCTGTTCGATAAAGCGGAGGAAGTCTTTAAGCTGCTCTTTGTCATAGGTCTGATCAATCTCCGGTAGACGGGCTAATTTGGTTTCCAGAGTATCGCGTTGACGATACCACTGTCTGCGTTCTTCCTCATGCTCAATCGCATCAGGGTTCCCTTCGGGCTTCTCTGGCTCGACGGGTTCATCCATTTCCTCGAAGTTATCTCGGATAGCCTTGTTGCGAAGTTCTTTATCAAGCCGTGATCTTAAAGCAGAGCTTTCCTCGTAAGAGTCTGGTTTTACAGGCTCAACAGGTTCAACTAGCTGCGCTTCCAGAGCCTCAGCTACCTTACGCATTTCGTTTGCTTGAGTTCTGCAATCTTTTTCTGCGGCCTCAAACTGGTTCAGCCCTGTCACTTCATCAATGATGCGACGACGTTCCGTAGGGCCGAGGTCTTTGGTCAGCTTATCAAGCTCTCCCTGCATGGCATGACCCGAGATATCGAAGACAGAGAGACCGAACCCTAGCTGCTTCTTGATGTAATCGTTGCTCGCGGTGGTGCCTACGGCTTCATCACCATTAACGGTGGCTTTATTTCCTTTGCGAACAATGGTATATCTCTTGCCCTTAATGCTAATGACTAAGGTGACGTCTAGTTTATCGTAGTCTGCGCGAGTACCACGTAGAGCATCCGATCCGAAAAGAGCATATCTAATCATTTCAAGTACAAAGCTCTTGCCAGACTCGTTCTCACCCTTGATTACGGTGAGGCCCGGTTTGAAACTTATTTCGTTTTTTAAGGTGCGACCTGTGGTATTAAAGGTAACCACATATCTAATGGATTCTAGCATGAGTCCCTCATAAGATACAACAGAGGTCGTTGTCAACATGGAAAATTGCCCTCCTTGGCTGAATAAATTCATTGCCTTAGTCCGTCCCGGCTCGCTTGCCGTGATGGTCGGGCTGCTCGTGTTCGGGGGCTTCATCTTTGCGTTGATTGAGCTGTTTGCGCCTACTGCGGGTGACCGCGCCATGCGGGTATTCGTAGGGTTCTTCGCAGCTATGGACGACAACTACTACGCAACCATCCAGATCATGTTCACAGCCTATGTGTTTGGCCGTTCTGGTCAGGCAATTGCTAAGGATTTTGCCGATGCCTCTGTTAATAAGGTAAAGGGCAAGACAGATGGAACTGCTTGATACGTACCTGTCACTAGGTTTGGCAGCTACCGCACTGATAGTGCTACGTATTCTGCTTACCCCGTTGCTCCTGTACAATATGTCGTGGTCTTTCAAGGGCTTTGTAAGTCTGCTTAAAGGCGACGCATTCCCCATGTCCCTTTATCAGTCAGTGGTATTTTTCTTCTCGGCAGGAACACTCGGCTATAATATCTTGGTATTCTGCGGGAGAGAAGTCTCAGAATGGACTATTCCTTGGTCTCTGATGCTGCAATGCACCCTAATGATCGGCTCTATCATCGCCCTAATCGGTAGACGGGTGGCAGCTATCGTAGACTTTGAGAGATTTTATTGGTTGTTTACTACAGACAACCTGGACTTAGCTGTGAGAGTAGCACACATGAATGAAACAGATACTAACTTTACCAAGGGAGTGATCGAAAGTGCAGAGACTACTCTGGCTCTGGAACTAGCTAGGAAGGCAGTCAATGACAGGGCTACCTGAATTTTTCGCCACGGTAGTCAATCAGAATACCTTGGGAGCCATCATTTTGGCTGCTTTCTTTGCTATTCTTGGCTTCATCGTTAAGGGTATCCTGACTAATCACGGGAATATTACCGTAGCCAAGATCAATTCAGAGACTACTCTGGGTGCCAAGGCTATGGAAACTTTGACAATGGCGCTGGAAGTGCTACAAGAGGAGAATCGAACCCTGAAAGCCAGCATGGTGCAGCTTGAAGGTCGTATCGAAACTCTGATCGACCACATTATTCGCTTGGTCAAGGCTCCAGATTCGGATGCTGCAGACAAGGCGGTGGCTGATCTTGAGCAGCTCTTGAGAGCAATTGGAAGGTGGCCATCATGAAAAGCTGGCCTAATGGTTTGAGCATCGCTTGGCGTCTGGGTCTTTTGGCCGTAGTCGCAGTTGCCGGTCTGTTGGTATATAACTTCGTTGATGACCTTATGACTAAGGACAAGGAAGTTGCTGCTGAGGTAGCCGAAGAACGTAACGACGCTGCCATTGAGAGTGGACAGGATGCTGTCAATACGGTAACAGAGATTAACCGCCGTGAAGTAGAACGGTATGAAACTGTTAGAACGATTGAGAAGGAAGTCAACAATGCACAAGATTTTGGTTCTGCCCATGACGCTGGTGCTAGGGGCTTGTGTGTCAACTTCGGTGTATGCTCCGACGACGACATGCAGCAGCCTGGTTCCTGACACCTACAGGGAAGCTACAGAGCATACCCCTGCACCAGAAAAGGGTGACGATGCTCTCGCCACCCTTAAGAACTGGATCAATTTTGGAATCGGTCAGACTGCCAAGGTAGAGACCTCAGATGACAAACGTATTGCTGCAATCGAGATTATCGAACGCTGCGAGGAACGTGATCGTGAGGCCATTGAGAAGGCTAGCCCCGGAAAACTCGACCTACTTGGTCTTCGGGGTTGAACTGCCTGACTACGTAGTCCTCAATAATTTCCCTGAGCATCAGACCAATGAAGATGATAGCGAACAACGATATCCCCTCACTGATGCTCAGGAAGTCCATCTGAGAAATACGGTACAGCCCGATACCGAAGAAGATCAGCAGGGCACGAATAAAATTAAGAATCAACATCTAGTTTCTCCATGATGAACGCTCCAACGTCTTTCGGTACGTTGTGCTTCTTCAAACTTTTCTTGACGACTTCTTTAGAGTCGAACATATCAACTTCAACAGGCTCGTACTCATACTCGTGGCCTTTGTTCTTCTGAACCTTGAAGCCGAGACAGTCTTCTAACCTGTCCACGACATCATTTTCATCAGCAATAACACGGACATACTTGTCCTTGAGTTTAGCCTTGTCAGTTTCCTCATACTCTTCCAGCGTCAGAGTCACATACAGCTTCCCATCAGGGTCCTCTGCGTGAGTCATAGGCTGCATGGAGCCAGTACAGTGAACGGTGTGACCTTCCACCTTGTAGTCTCCTGCTACGTGCCAGTGGCCGCTGTAGATTTTCTTCGCTCCCATTTCCGTCAGTGCGGCAGCAGGACAAAAGTGATCCATGTGCATATCATCATAAGCCACCAAGTCCCAATGACCCACAGCCATGTCGAACGTTCCTGCTTCTATATCCTCAAGTTGCTCTTTGGCTGTGCGACTCCATTCCCAAGGAAACAAAGCGATGCGGTCGATTACTGTGGGTTTGACGACGAAATGCAGATTGTCGAAATAGCCGTTCAGCATCACGAGGACATCGAACGAGCCGGGATTATTCTTTTGAGGAGAGATATCGTGGTTGCCGCACATCATGAAAAACTGACGCTTAGGCTGACGAGCAGCAGCAGTGAGCAGTATCTTCATGGTCTCGTGAAGGTCAGCTACCGTAGTAAGAGGCTTCTCAAAGAGGTCCCCTACCATAATGACATACTTCTCCGTTCCCTGATAGAGACGAGATTTGAAATCATCGAACAAAGCTTTCTCCCTCTCGCCACGACGGGCGAGAGGGACATTGTTCAAGAACTTGCGTGTAATGTGAGGGTCTCCGATTAGGCGGAAATCACTACGCTCTGACATGTTTCATCCTTTGCTTTGAACAACATACGAAGCTGCGTGAGGCAATCATGCAGCGCGTTGTGGTGGGTTCCAACCATCTCTACTTTCGGGTCTTCATAAGTAGCCTCACCGCTCAAGCCAGCGATAAACGAACGCATGTCTTTTGCCTGACGGAAGTTGAATGGCATATCGAGTCCAGCATCCAGGAAATAACTATCCACGGTAGCATGATCCATCCAGCCCTTGCTCCACCAGCGGAGATCACCTTCCTCGGTAGCCAGCATGCGCTGAATACACCAGTTATAGAACTCCTTGACGACTTCCTTGTAAGGACGCGCTTTGGCCATGATGCTCATGTAAGTCTCACGGTTCTGGCCGAGCCAAAAATCTTCTGTGCCACTGTTCCAGTAACGATTCTTCGGCATCGTCAAGCTCTGACAATACATGTTATCCGTGTCGATTTCCTTCGTGTCGAAGTTGAATGGCACGGCACCGATCTGGATGATGGCGGAAGCATTCGGCTGTAGGCCGGTCGTTTCGATATCTACCATGATATCTGGGTAGTTAGGTCTTTCCATTTGATAGATTTCTTTCCTGATTTGATCGTTTCAACATACTCATCAGCAGTGATCAGGTGCCATGTGTCGTGGTGCAGGGAGTGGATGTAAACTAGGTAGTGATGTCCCATCCCGCTTTTGTGCATCTTGTACATTGCGGATCGTTGAGCCGGTGTAAACCCGCTAAGAGAGAAGCTCGTCGTGCTAGTCGTCGATTTGACCTCAGCAAGATAAGCACGGTCAAGCTCAACAATAATATAATCACTAGGGTTACCGAAAGCAGCAACATTCTTCCCCTTGTTCAATCCTACAAGATCAGCTTTGTCTCGGAGCCGGAAGACCAACCCCGAGACATTATCTTCAAAGATAGCTTCACTCTTTTTACCAGAGTTACGCGCCATCTGTCTCTTCTCCGAGGACTCGACTGGCAATGGTGTCAACCAGAGTCATCACCCCATCCTCATTGAAGTCGTACTCACCAGCTAGCTCTGGCTCTTCCTCGGTATCGTTTCGGAGATAAAGCTCAATGGTACAAGTATCTTCGTCCATGACTACAATATACGGAGAGTCCTCAACCATGATGCGGATAGTATCTTCATCATCAAAGGAGATAAGGAAGGTATCGTAGTCAGTATCCACTTCCATCTGTACCATGAGTGTTCCGAAGAGGGTAGCTAACTCCCCGTCTTCGTGAATCATATCATGAAACTGAGCGGCCTCGTGGTGGGACAGGTATTCAATGTTCATTATTTTTGCTTTCCATTACGTAGTTGACTACCTCTTGCACAATGTTTTCGGGCAGTGGCTTGCCACAATA
>Ga0210041_1000163_pt1:5000-81103 | contig 81103 bp, 74 predicted proteins | sample CryGeymeta201503_FD_183973 | JGI IMG/M metagenome (GOLD analysis project Ga0210041, IMG submission 183973) | Groundwater microbial communities from Crystal Geyser aquifers in Utah, USA - Crystal Geyser metaG 2015-03 (SPAdes) (version 2) | ecosystem: Environmental > Aquatic > Deep... | reverse complement strand
ATCCGTTGAGTGACGGCCTTTCCACTCAGCACCGTCAGATCACTAAGACCGACTTTCGTCCCTGCTCGACTTGTAGGTCTCACAGTCAAGCTTCCTTATGCCTTTACACTCTAGATACGATTTCTACACGTTCAGAGGAAACCTTTGTGCGCCTCCGTTACCGTTTAGGAGGCGACCGCCCCAGTCAAACTGCCCGCCTGAAACTGTCCTTTGACCAGATAATGATACAAAGTTAGAAATCTAACATTACAAGAGTGGTATCTCACTGATGACTCCAATATTCCCGCAAGAATATTCTCAACGTCTCCCACCTATACTGCGCAAATAAAGTCCAATTTCAATCTCAAGTTACAGTAAAGCTTCATAGGGTCTTTCTGTCCTGGTGCAGGTAGTCCGCATCTTCACAGACAAGTCTATTTCACCGAGCCCCTCTCTGAGACAGTATCCAAATCATTACGCCTTTCGTGCGGGTCGGAACTTACCCGACAAGGAATTTCGCTACCTTAGGACCGTTATAGTTACGGCCGCCGTTCACCAGGGCTTCAGTCATCAGCTTCGCTAGGCTAACCAACTTCTTTAACCTTCTGGCACTGGGCAGGCGTCAGCCCCCATACATCGTCTTACGACTTAGCGGAGACCTGTGTTTTTGGTAAACAGTTGCTTGGATCTTGTTATTGCAACCTTATTAAATAAGGCACTCCTTCTCCCGAAGTTACGGAGTCATTTTGCCGAGTTCCTTAGAGAGAGTTATCTCGCGCCCCTTAGTATACTCTACCTACCCACCTGTGTCGGTTATGGTACAGGCATTTGTTGTTTATGACATTGCGAGCTTTTCTTGGAAGTCTGACATAGACTGCTTCAATGCCGTAGCATCTCGTATTCACGCCTCAACTCAAAACGTTTTCTCCGTTTCTCATCATCTCGAACGTTTAAACCGGTAAAACCAATATCCGGCCAGTTTAGCCTTCTCCGTCCCTCGATATCAACAATAAATGGTACGGGAATATTAACCCGTTGTCCATCGACTACGCTTTTCAGCCTCGCCTTAGGTCCTGACTTACCCTCCGCGGACGAGCCTTCCGGAGGAAACCTTGGGTTTTCGGGGTATAGGATTCTCACCTATATTTTCGTTACTCAAGCCGACATTCTCACTTCTGCTTCGTCCATATCCGCTTACGCTAATACTTCGACCTACAACAGAACGCTCCCCTACCGATATATTTTATATATCGCACAGTTTCGGCAAATTACTTAGTCCCATACATTTTCGGCGCAGGTTTACTCGATCAGTGAGCTATTACGCACTCTTTAAAGGATTGCTGCTTCTAAGCAAACCTCCTGATTGTCTGTGCACTCCCACCTCCTTTACCACTTAGTAATTATTTAGGGGCCTTAACTGGTGCTCTGGGCTGTTTCCCTCTTGACAATGGAGCTTATCCCCCACAGTCTCACTGGTAAACTGTACATCTAGTATTCTTAGTTTGCAACGATTTGGTACCGAATTACCAGCCCGCATACGTAACAGTGCTTTACCCCTAGATTATAACATTTACCGCTGCGCCAAAACGCATTTCGGGGAGAACCAGCTAGCTCCGAATTCGATTGGCATTTCACCCCTAACCACAACTCATCCGCTGATTTTTCAACATCAGTCGGTTCGGTCCTCCACTTAGTATTACCTAAGCTTCAACCTGGCCATGGTTAGATCATCCGGGTTCGGGTCTATAACCGGTGACAAACGCCCTATTCAGGCTCGCTTTCACTATGGCTTCAGCATTCTCTGCTTTAACCTGCCACCACCTATAAGTCGCCGGCTCATTCTTCAACAGGCACGCAGTCAGACGTTTTAGTCGTCCTCCTACTGATTGTAAGTTTATGGTTTCATGTTCTTTTCACTCCCCTCCCGGGGTTCTTTTCACCTTTCCCTCACGGTACTATTTCACTATCGGTCATTCAGGAATATTTAGCCTTACGAGGTGGTCCTCGCTGATTCACACGGAATTTCACGTGCTCCATGCTACTTGGGATTCAATTTGATTGTTTCAATTTTCGACTACGAGACTATCACTCTCTATGGCTTAGGATTCCAACTATATTCGTCTAATTGTCACATTTAATCATTTACAATTGTCCCGCTACCCTTCTTACGAAGTTTAGGCTGTTCCCGTTTCGTTCGCCACTACTCAGGGAATCGTTTTTACTTTCTTTTCCTCTAGGTACTAAGATGTTTCAGTTCCCTAGGTTCGCTCTTTCTTATTTATTGATTCAATAAGTAGTTATTAAAGTTTCCTCATTCGGAGACCTCCGGATCATAGCTTATTTCCAACTCCCCGAAGCATTTCGCTGGTAATCGCGTCCTTCATCGCTTCTGAATGCCAAGGTATCCCCCATAAACTCTTAATTCCTTGAATTTAAGACTTTTTATCTTATCTTTTACTATCAAAAGAATTCTAACGATTCTTTCATGTGGAGGTAAGCGGAGTCGAACCGCTGACAACCGCCGTGCAAAGGCGGTGCTCTACCAACTGAGCTATACCCCCGTTGGGCCATCCTGGATTTGAACCAGGGACCTCACCCTTATCAGGGGTGCGCTCTAACCAACTGAGCTAATAGCCCGTTTTACTTTTTTTAATCGACCATAAATTTTAAAATTGTTTCATTTTAAAAGGAGGTGATCCAACCCCACCTTCCAGTAGGGTTACCTTGTTACGACTTCACCCTAGTCACTAATTCTACCTTAGGCATCCTCCTCCAAAAAGGTTAGAGTAACGACTTCGGGCATAACCAGCTTCCATGGTGTGACGGGCGGTGTGTACAAGGCCCGGGAACGAATTCACCGCTGTGTAGCTGACCAGCGATTACTAGCGATTCCAACTTCATGTAGGCGAGTTGCAGCCTACAATCCGAACTTAGAGCGAGTTTATAGATTAGCTAGTCTTCGCAGATTTGCATCTCATTGTCTCGCCCATTGTAGCACGTGTGCAGCCCAGGGTGTAAGGGGCATGCTGACTTGACGTCATCCCCGCCTTCCTCCGGTTTATAACCGGCAGTCTTTCTAGAGTTCCATAAGGCAACTAAAAATGAGGGTTGCGCTCGTTGCGGGACTTAACCCAACATCTCACGACACGAGCTGACGACAGCCATGCACCACCTGTGTATAGGTTCCAAACGGCACTTTCTTCTTTCAAAGAAATTCCTATCATGTCAAACCCTGGTAAGGTTCTTCGCGTTGCATCGAATTAACCCACATGCTCCACCGCTTGTGCGGGCCCCCGTCAATTCCTTTGAGTTTCACTCTTGCGAGCATACTTCCCAGGCGGGATACTTAACGCGTTAGCTTTGATACTGCACAGGTCGATCTGTTCAACATCTAGTATCCATTGTTTACGGCTAGGACTACTGGGGTATCTAATCCCATTTGCTACCCTAGCTTTCGTCTCTGAGTGTTAGTAATAGCCCAGTAAAGTGCCTTCGCCATCGGTGTTCTTTCCAATCTCTACGCATTTCACCGCTCCACTGGAAATTCCCTTTACCCCTACTATACTCTAGTCTAATAGTTTCGACTGCGATTTTGAGGTTGAGCCTCAAGATTTAACAGTTGACTTATTGGACCACCTACAGACGCTTTACGCCCAGTGATTCCGGATAACACTTGCATCCTCCGTCTTACCGCGGCTGCTGGCACGGAGTTAGCCGATGCTTATTCTTCAGGTACACGTCATTTTATTCCTCCCTGAAAAAAGAGGTTTACAACCCATAGGCCGTCATCCCTCACGCGGTATTGCTCCGTCAGGCTTTCGCCCATTGCGGAAAATTCCCCACTGCTGCCTCCCGTAGGAGTCTGGACCGTGTCTCAGTTCCAGTGTGTCTGATCGTCCTCTCAAACCAGATACTGATCGTCGCCTTGGTGAGCCATTACCTCACCAACAAGCTAATCAGCCGCAAGCTCCTCTTTAGGCGGAAAAATCCATTTCACTCGAAAGCATATGGGGTATTAGCAACCGTTTCCAGTTGTTATCCCCCTCCTAAAGGCAAATTCTTACGTGTTACTCACCCGTCCGCCACTTGAGTTAAAAACTCTCGTACGACTTGCATGTGTAAGGCATACCGCCAGCGTTCATCCTGAGCCAGGATCAAACTCTCTTAAAATTTCCATGAATTTATTCGTTTTTCTTTCATACTTTTTTGAAAAAGCATTTCTATGAAGTTGAATTAGAGTATACTCTTTCATCGGAAGAAGAAATACTTCTCCTCTCCTTAATTTAATTAACTTTAAAAAATATTTTATTCTATATTGAATTTAGAGTACTGTAATATAAGTCAAAGCTAAAAAATATCTGAAAATGAAAAAGCCTCAAAAGTTTTCAATTCTTGGGTTCGCTAGTCTGAACCATATTTCAATTCATGATAGTGCTCAGCAGATTAATCTTTGATCTAAGTAATATTATCTTATATCTTAGATATGGGTTCAACAAATCTTAATACTGATTGAATTTTTGGATTACTTAAAATTTCACCTAGTTTATTTCCGGTCTTAATAAATTTAATTAAATTGAGTTTACAAATTCAAATTCTAAAAGCTTGTCAAAATTAAATCTGTCGAATGTCGATTTATAAACGACTATTTCTATAAAAATACATCTAATGACATTTTTAATAGAAATAATTTCCTCTAAAAAAATTTGATTAGTAATTCTTAAATTACTTTTCATATTGATTTTCTGCTCATTTAATCGCAGAATCGACAGGAGCTTTAATTCACAACAAGTGTGTTTTACCATTCATTTTTAAAAATTAAAAAACATTTTAGAAATCGAAAGTTGAATATAATAATATAATTTTCAACTTTCAATTAAATTTCTTAAATACAACATGGAGAGCCCTTTCTCTGAATCTCAACTTAAGTTCACAATGGCTCAATTTTGATCTCTTCGAAAATTTTGAAAAAACCATAATTTCTCAAAGATTCTTTACAGAATCATGAAGAAACCGAAAAATCAAAAGAACTTGTCTAAATTATTAAAATGATCGTGGATCAGATGAAGATACAATATAGAAGCATCTCCAGAGATTTCAGTTGTTTTTGATAACAACTGAGTTGAAACCATTTCACTCCAAGAATGGCTCTGAAAAGAATTGTAGATTTGTGGAAGCTCTCCGGTTAATTTTTGTTGATTTAACTGTTGAACAACACTATCGGGCAAGAACTGGATATCTAAATCTTGATAGGCTTTTTGCATATAATCTAAGATTTCAGGTCTTTCATTATACCAGTATTCTCGAATTTCATTTGGAATCGGGTAACGGTACCAGAGAATCGGTAAGTAATGAAAAATCAAAACATCTTTCATCTGTTGCTGGAGTAGCAATTTACTCTCTTCAGCTTCACTTGGTAAAAATGGCATAGTAAATACCAAATGATTTAAACTATCGGCTAAAACACCTAAAATTCCCAGAAAGATACTTCCTGTAATATTGACCCCAAGAATGGCTGGTACGATCCCTTGTAAAACTTCTTCTGTCCAATCAACAGCAGCAACGACATAACACCACGGAACTGTATATGGGTTAATATAAATAAACCATGATAAGGTGATTCGTAAGATAACAATTTGAGAATAAATAACTAAACCTACAAACAATACCTCACGAATGGTTTCTAAAAGACTAATGTCTAAACAGAAATTTAATCGTACTTGAAGAAATTCTGATAACCAATCGGGTAAAAAATAAATATTTTTATAATTTTCAATATAAAAATTATAAAAACCCTCTTCTCTATTTTCATATACATATCTTGGAACTGCATCAATTTTAGGAGATGGTCCAAAGATCGTTTCAAACCATGTCTCTGGTCGTTGGATTGGGGGCCAGAAGGTTCGATGTGATGGAAGATTTTCCAAAAATTTGGATCTAACATCGGCTTCTGTTGAAAGATCGTAAACCGTGGACATTCCTGGATTTTCAGGATAACCAAATAATCCAGCTAGTTTTTTAAAAAAACTATCGATCATCTCATAAAAAACAGTTCGAATCGGAATAAATTTTTCGTCTAAACTCATTAGTAATTTTGGATGAATATCAAGTTAATAAAATATCGTAGAATCGAATTGTAATCATTCAATAATTAGATTGACAAGGTTAGAGTATAGAGAATAAAAAAAATTCTATCAAGATTCTTTTCCAAAATATTCTTTGAATTTGGAAAGAATTCGAAATTTTCTTCCCAGACTTAGACAAATGGAACCCATTTTTTCGGAAAGGTTCTCTTACCCAAAAACTTTTTGGATGCTCTGACTAAAGATATCCATCTCATTATCTTCGATCTACTTTAGCTCCTCTGCAAGCCAAATCTTTGTAAGAAAGCTAGGTCGATCGTCGAAATCCTAAAAACTATCAAAAGATAGGATCTCTGCTATTGACTCGGAACCTTTTGTTTTAGTTTCTCAAATCGAGAGAAACAAAGAAAACATTCGTTTTGAGAAATTCTCGAAGTTTCGAGTTGGACAAAGATTCGGGATAGTAGGATTTGAACCTACGGCCCCCTGCTCCCAAAGCAGGTGCTCTACCAAGCTGAGCTATATCCCGAGTTAGAACAGATTGCTATCTTTTGACTCTCACAAATAGTAGTTTATTAGATTCTTTAAAAAAAAACAAGTCTTAAAAATGAGAAAGAATTAGTTACGACTCTTCAATATCAAGCAGATAGATTTCAAAAAATTTATCTGCTTGATATTAAAAAAAGAAATTCAGCTTATGAAAAAAGTATGATAAAAGCTAAGCTTAAACTATAACCTGAGTTTGCAATTTTCTTGATTCGTTAAATATCGATTCTTTTATTAGTCTTTGCAGTCATTCTTAAAATTTTATTTTAAGAATGACTGCAAAGACTAATAGTTTTAGTTCATTTTGCTTGGTAAAATTGTGTATTCACTTACAAGTTTTCGGAATTCAGTACCATCAATTGTTTCAGCATCTAATAATTTTTCCACGGCTAAATCGATAATAACACGGTTATCTAAGATGATCTCTTTGGCAATTTGTTCACAATGATTAATAATTTTACAAACTTCCGTATCAATTCGATCAGCAATTGCATCATTTGACTCGCCACCCATGAACATCTGTTCATTGTTATCATCTTCTAAAGCAATTGGACCAATATTTGACATTCCGTAACGTGTCACCATTTGGCGTGCAATGTTGGTAACTTGTTGTAAATCATTACTTGCACCAGTTGTGATTTCTGGATCACCAAAAACAATCTGTTCCGTCACACGACCCGCTAACGTAGTAATGATCCGAGCTAATAATTGAGAACGAGATACTAGACCTTGATCTTCATCTGGTGTAAACCATGTTAAACCTTTGGCACCACCACGTGGAATTAAAGTAATTTTTTCAACTTGGTCATGATTTTCCAATACAGAACCGACGATTGCGTGGCCTACTTCATGATACGCAATTAACTTTTTGTTTTTCGTATCTTCCATAGTAGCTCCAGCAATACCACCAATAATCCGATCAGCTGCTTCGTTTACTTCGTTCTTTGTAATTGTATTCTTTTTATAACGTGTCGCTAAGATTGCTGACTCATTTAGTAAATTAGCTAAATCAGCACCTGAAAAACCTGGTGTTCGATTCGCTAATTGAACTAAAGAAACATCTTCATCAAAAGGTTTGTTTCGAGCATGAACTTTTAAAATACCAATTCGACCTAGACGATCTGGTAAACCAACAGTAATTTGTCGATCAAAACGACCCGGACGTAATAAAGCAGCATCTAAAATATCTACTCGGTTTGTCGCACCAACGACAATAACACCTTTGTTTTCTTTAAATCCGTCCATTTCTGTTAATAGTTGGTTTAAAGTTTGTTCACGTTCATCGTTTCCACCACCGATTCCCGCACCACGTTCACGACCAACTGCATCGATCTCGTCGATGAAAACAATACAAGGAGTGTTTTCTGATGCTTTTTTGAATAGATCTCGGATTCGAGCAGCACCAATACCAATGAACATCTCTACGAATTCTGAACCTGCTACACTATAGAATGGAACATTTGCTTCATTCGCAATTGCCTTAGCTAGTAGTGTTTTACCTGTACCCGGAGGTCCTACTAATAAAACACCTTTTGGAATTTTTGCTCCAACAAGTGTATAGCGTTCTGGCTCTTTTAAGAATGAAACGATTTCTTCGAATTCAGCTTTAGCTTCATCAATACCAGCAATATCATCAAACGAAATTCCTGTATCTGGTTTTTGATCAAATCGTGCTGGCGATTTACCTAAATTCATGGGTGATTGTCCACCTTGTCCACCTAAGTTATCTGAATTTTGAAAGAAAAAGATTAAACTACCGATAAAGATTAATGGTAATAGTAAATTACTTGCAATTGTTACAAAAATGCTCTTTCTTGGAGCTGGATGGGCATCAAAATCAATATTATATTCTTTTAACTTCTGAATTAATTGTGAAGCACCCACTGGGATTTCAACACGAATAGATTGTGGACGATTGCCAAGTTCTGGACTAGAAGCTTGAACGATTGCATTTCGACTATTATCATATAAGTCTACTTGCTTTACCCAACCCATTTCTAAGTATTCTAAAAATCGACCATATGTCATTCTTGAACTACTAACATTTGTATTTAATTCTGGTTTTGCTGTCGTATCATTAAATCCGGCTACATTAAAGGTTTTAAGACCGATAAATGTACAAGCTAAAAAGAAAAGTCCAATAAGGACCTTTTGAATTGTATCACGATTCATGTTAATTTTTTTATTTCATATTTTATATAAATTTGTTCTTGTTTAAATATTAACATAAGCTAAATCTTAAAACCAACTCTTTTTAAAATTTTATTGTTTAATTTTGAATTTTTCATATAAACTTATAATAAATTATTCATCTTAATAAAATAAATTCGCTATGGTAGATCGTAATGATACAGTTCGTATTTTAAGAAAAGAATCATACTGGTTTAACGAAACTGGAACAGTTGCAACAGTGGACAAAAGTGGTATTCGTTATCCTGTTGTTGTTCGGTTTGAAAATGTAAATTATAGTGGTACCAATACAAACAATTTTGCAATTGATGAATTAGTAGTCGTAGATAAATAAAATTGTTTTCCAAAAGTAGATCAGCTTTGATAATCTTCAAATAGGTTTTAGTAAAATTTTCCAAAATACAGTGAAAGTTAAAACTTCGACCCTAGCAAACATTGATCTACTTTTTTGATTATGTTATTATTTTTTAGTTAATAGTCTCAAAGAAACAAAAAAGCTTATGGAAAATTCCCCCCAAATCGGTCAAATGGCACCAAACTTTTTAACAGTTGGAGTCTATAAAAACCAATTAGGAAAAATTCGTCTATCCGATTATTATGGAAAAAAATATGTTATTCTTGTTTTTTATCCTGCAAACTTTACTTGTGTATCTCCGACAGAATTAATTGCTTTAAGTGATCGAATTTCAGAATTTCGCAAGTTATCAACGCAAATCTTGGGTGTTTCCATAGACAGTCCATTTTCTCATTTACAGTATTTATTATCCAAGCGAAGTCAAGGCGGAGTAAGTGAATTAAACTATCCATTAATTTCAGATTTGAATCAATCGATTACACGAAAATATAAGTTATTAACAAATGATGGCTTAGCTTTTCCTGGTTTATTTATTATTGACAAAGAAGGTATAATTCAATATTATACGGTTAATAACTTACTATGTGGAAGAAGTATAAATGAATTACTTCGTATTCTAAAGTCAATTCAGTATATCAAAGAAAATCCAGGACAAGCCTGTCCTGTTGACTGGAAATCTGGTGATAAAATTTTATACTCACATCCATTAAAATCAAAAGTTTATTTTAAAACATTATATTCTAATAAAAAGAATTGAACGCTTATGCCAAAATTAAAAACTCGAAAAGCGGCTGCAAAACGATATAAAGTAACTGGTAATAATAACTATTTACGACGTCATGCGTACAAAGGCCATCTTTTAAGAAGAAAATCAAACCGACAAAAACGAAAATTATCACAAGTGATTCTTGTGAATTCTAGAGATACTAAAGCTATTAAATTAATGTTACCATATTAAATAAACAGAACTAATTAAAAATTACAATGGTTAGAATTAAACGTGGAAACGTCGCACGAAAACGTCGTAAAAAAATCTTATCTCTTGCAAGTGGTTACCGTGGTGCTCATTCAGTTTTATTTCGAGTAGCAAATCAACAAGTTATGAAAGCTCTGCGTTATTCATATGTTGGTCGAAAACATAAAAAACGAATTTTTAGAAAAATCTGGATCAATCGGATTAATGCTGCATCTCGGTTAAATGGAACTTCTTATAGTCAATTAATTCATAAATTTAAAAAATCAAATATCGATTTAAATCGTAAGATGTTATCACAAATTGCTGTTTTAGATACTTCGACATTTAAATCTTTGGTTGAAATGGATTCTTAAAAATAACAAATAATTTATTAACTTAAAATTTCATAAAATTCAGATTATACTTTTAACAACTGTGTAATCTGGATCAAAAAATTATAAAAAATTTTCTAAGATGAACGTAGATGACGATTTAGAAAAATTGATTGAAAACTTACCTTTTTTTCTTCAAGAACAATTGAATCACCATAACGAAAAAGACCAACTCATTGAAATTGTATTAGATTTAGGGAGACGACCAGAAGCACGATTTGTTAGCGGTCCACAACATTTGTCTCAAAAAATTATTTCTTGGCAAGATATCGATTATACTACCAAACGTATTAGCAAATTCAGTAATGAAAATCGTGCCGGAATTGAACGTACTCTTCACAGAATAAGTTGTATTCGAAATCGTCAATTTTTAATTAATGGTTTAACTTGTCGAGTTGGGAGGGCAGTTTTTGGAATTATCTCTGTAATTAGAGATTTATTAGAATCAGAAAAGTCTATATTAATTTTAGGTAAACCTGGTGTTGGAAAAACTACCATTATTCGTGAAATTGCTAGAGTATTAGCTGATGAAATGCAGAAACGGGTTATTATTATTGATACAGCCAATGAAATTGCAGGGGATAGTGATATCCCACATTCCGGAATTGGTCGAGCAAGACGAATGCAAGTAGACAAAACAGAATTTCAACATCAAGTAATGATTGAAGCAGTTGAAAACCATATGCCACAAGTTATTGTTGTCGATGAAATTGGAACTGAATTAGAAGTCCTAGCTGCTCGAACAATTGCGGAAAAAGGTGTTCAGTTGGTTGGAACAACTCATGGTAATTGTTTAGAAAACTTAATTAAAAATCCTTCATTAGTTGATTTGATTGGTGGGATTCAATATGTCACTTTAAGTGATGAAGAAGCAAAAAGACGTGGAACCCAAAAAAGTATTTTGGAACGAAAAGCTTATCCAGCGTTTGAAATCATCATTGAAATTAATCATCAAAATTCATGGACGATTCATGAAGATGTTCAAAATTCTGTAGATTTATTTTTACGAGATAATATTACCAATGGACAAGTTCGCCAATTTGATTCGACTGAAAAGATTAGAATCAAATATAATCAAAATCAAAATTATCAAAATTTATTAGTAAATCCTTCCAATAATTTCAAGAACTCGTTCCTCGCAACAAATAAAAATTGGATGTTGATAAATCAGTTAAAAAATCAAAAATCCTTAAAGTTAGATGCAAAAAAATTAGTAATTTATCCCTACTCATTATCTGCTAATTTATTAAAAGAAGTGCTATTAAAAATGGGGTTAAAGTTTGTTTTAACGAATGAAATTAAAAAAGCAAGCTTAATTATTGGATTAAAAAATCATTTAAAACAAAATTTTAAATTAACTAGTTTAGCTAAACAAAAAAATATCCCAGTTTATGCATTAAACCAAGTTAGTGTTTATCAAATAACGAAACTAATGCAATTAATTGATAAACCGTAAATTTTTTCGATCCGCTTTATTTTTAAAAACTTTTAATAAAAATAAAGCGAGAACTAAACTAAATAAAAATCTTTTGTTTTAGTTTTACTAGTACTATTTTTTATTTTTTCTATTTTGAAAAAACTGTCTTATCAATCTTATTAAAAATTTTTATTATTGTACCCAAAGAATAATTCTATTTAATTTGTTTTTGTTTTAGAATATTTTATCAATCGCTAAAATTTTTAGTTAGATTTTATCCTAAATAGCCATACAATGCCAATTTAGGATAAAATCTAAGCGAATCAGATCAATTCTGAAAAACGTTAGAAAGACTATAAAAGCCTTGTTTTTAGTTTTCAAGTTTTCAGTCCTTTTTAATAAATTAAATATCTTGAACTTTGTCAAATATTTGAAGTATTTACTTTATCTAATTAATTACAAAACATTACTACATTCACTAACATAATTTTCTTGATTTTTACTCAATGTAAATCCTCTATGAAATTTAAAGTTTTTATCATTAAAAAATAAACCACTTTTTGTAATAGGATTAAACTTATACTTTATTTTGAATAATGTACCTCAATCTCTTATCACTTTACCATTTTCACTCCATATATCTGCTTTAATTTCTATAATTGTATTTAATAAATTGAAATTAAACTTACACATTAATATGTCATATTTTTTTGAGACAAAGTAATTGGATTTAAAAGATAAAAAACCATTGCAAAATTAAAACAAAAAATCTCAATGAAAACTATAAAAAATTTGATCAAGGTTAAAACTTTGTTTCTAATTTTGTTTCTAAAAATTTAGAAACAAAATTAGAAAACTAGCATAAATTTGTAGTTTCTTTTAGTTTAGTTTATTAGTGAGAAAGCTTTATCCAAACTTACCCGCAGTTGATGCAATAACGAATGCAGCATATGTTAAAATATAACCAACAGCGAAATGTACTAAACCAACTAAACGAGCTTGTACAATTGAAAGAGCTACTGGTTTATCTCTCCAACGAATTAAATTAGCAAGAGGTGTACGTTCATGAGCCCATACTAAAGTCTCAATTAATTCTTGCCAGTAACCACGCCATGAAATTAAGAACATGAAACCTGTTGCCCAAATTAAATGTCCAAATAAGAACATCCATGCCCAAACAGATAGGTTGTTCATACCAAAGGCGTTATAACCATTAATTAATGGTGATGAGTTTAACCATAAGTAGTCACGTAACCATCCCATAATATAATTTGATGATTCATCAAATTGACCTGGGTTACCACCCCAAATAGCCATGTGTTTCCAATGCCAGTAGAATGTCGTCCAACCAATTGTGTTTAACATCCAAAACATTGCTAAATAGAAGGCATCCCAAGCTGAGATATCACATGTTCCACCACGACCTGGACCATCACATGGGAAACTATAACCGAAATCTTTTTTATCAGGCATTAATTTCGAACCACGTGCATCTAAAGCACCTTTTACAAGGATTAATGTTGTTGTATGTAAACCTAAAGCGATGGCATGGTGAACTAAAAAATCACCAGGGCCAATTTTTAAGAATAAATCATTCTTATTGTTATTAATAGCGTCTAACCAACCTGGTAACCAAATTTGATTACCTGCAACTGTCGCTGGGCTAGTTGAAGATGATAGTAGTACATCAAATTGATAAACAGCTTTACCAGAAGCCGCTTGAATATATTCAGCGAATACTGGTTCAAATAAAATTTGTTTTTCTGGTTGTCCAAATGCAACAACGGTATCGTTATGAATATATAATCCTAACGTATGGAAACCTAAGAATAAAGATGCCCAACTTAAATGTGAAATAATAGCTTCTTTATGCTCTAGCATTCTAGCTAAAACATTGCCTTTATTTAACTCTGGATCATAATCACGAACGAAGAAGATCGCACCATGTGCAAATGCTCCAACCATTAAGAATCCAGCAATATACTGATGGTGTGTGTATAATGCAGCTTCTGTTGTGAAATCTTTCGATAAGAATGCATACGGTGTTAAAGCATACATGTGTTGAGCAGTTAATGATGTAGCAACACCTAAACATGCCAATGCTAAACCTAATTGCATGTGTAAAGAGTTAGTGATTGTTTCAAATAACCCTGTATGACCTGCACCTAAGCGACCTCCTGGAGGACGGTGAGCATCTAAGATCTCTTTCATATTATGACCAATACCGAAGTTTGTTCGATACATGTGACCCGCAACGATGAAAACAACTGCAATTGCTAATTGATGATGCGCAATATCACTTAACCATAATGATTGAGATTGTGGATGGAAACCACCTAAGAATGTTAAAATTGCTGTACCAGCTCCTTCTGAAGTTCCGTAAACGTGGTTTAAACTATCTGGATTTTCAGCGTAAACTGTCCAGTTACCTGTATAAAATGGTGTTAAGCCAGCTGGATGTGGTGGCGTTGTTAAGAAGTTATCCCAACCAACGTGAACACCACGTGATGCCGGAATTGCTACGTGAACAATATGACCAGTCCAAGCTAATGAACTAACACCTAATAAACCTGATAAATGGTGATTTAAACGAGATTCATTGTTTTTAAACCATGATAAACTCGGTCGGAATTTTGGTTGTAAATGTAACCAACCAGCAAATAATAAAGCTGATGATAATAATAATAAACCAATTGAACCTAAATATAATTCTTGATTTGTTCGGAAACCAATTGTGTACCACCATTGATATACACCTGAAAATGCAATATTTACTGGATAAGTATTACCTTTACTAAATGCTTTTAAAGCTGATTCACCAAAATGTGGATCCCAAATTGCATGGGCGATTGGTTTAACTTTCAGTGGGTTTGTTACCCATTTTTCAAAGTTACCTTGCCAAGCAACATGGAATAAATTTCCTGAAGTCCATAAGAAAATAATTGCTAGATGACCAAAATGTGAAGCGAAAATCTTTTGATATAGATTTTCTTCAGTCATACCATCATGTGCTTCTAAATCATGAGCAGTCGCGATACCATACCAGATTCTTCGCGTTGCTGGATCTTGTGCAAGGGCTTGACTAAACTTTGGAAATTTAGTTACCATAATGTTAGATGCCTTTTTATATAAATTTTAGTTATGAATAAAAATAGAAAGTTAATCTGAATTTCATTAACTGATGGAAACAGCACGTGCTAAGAAGAATGACCATGTTGTTCCAATACCACCAAGTAGATAATGAGCTAAACCAACAGCACGACCTTGTGTAATACTTAAAGCACGTGGTTGAATTGTCGGAGCAAAGTTTAATTTATTATGTGCCCAAACAATAGACTCAATTAATTCTTGCCAGTAACCACGACCACTGAATAAGAACATTAAACTAAATGCCCAAATAAAGTGAGCGCCTAAGAAGATTAAACCGTATGCTGATGAAGCCGAACCATATGATTGAATTACTTGCGAAGCTTGTGACCATAAGAAATCACGTAACCATCCGTTAATTGTAATTGCACCACGAGCAAAGTTACCACCCGTTACATGCGAAATACTACCATCTGGTGCAATTGTTCCCCAAACATCTGATTGCATTTTCCAACTGAAGTGGAAAATTACGACAGAGATTGAGTTATACATCCAGAATAATCCTAAGAATACATGATCCCAACTTGAACTTTGACATGTACCACCACGTCCAGGACCATCACAAGGGAAACGGAAACCTAAGTTTGCCTTATCTGGAATTAATTTAGAACTACGCGCATATAATACACCTTTTAATAAAATTAAAACTGTTACGTGAATTGTAAACGCGTGAATATGGTGAACCATAAAATCTGCTGTTCCTAATTTAATAGGCATCATTGCAATTTTACCACCAACTTCAACAACTTCACCACCAAAAGCATAACTTGTTGTTGCTAAAGCATTTGGAGCTGTCGTACCTGGTGCTAATAAATGAATATTTTGAATCCATTGAGCAAAGATCGGTTGTAACTGAATTGCTTTATCTGAGAACATGTCTTGTGGACGACCCAAAGCTCGCATTGTATCGTTATGAATGTAGAATCCAAACGCGTGACAACCTAAGAAAATACAAACCCAGTTTAAATGAACAATAATAGAATCACGATGACGTAATACACGATCTAATAAGTTATTGTAATTATTAGCAGGTGTGTAATCACGAACCATGAAAATTGCACCGTGAGCTGCACCACCCACAACACAGAATCCACCAATCCACATATGGTGTGTGAATAATGATAATTGCGTAGCGTAATCGGTTGCAATATAAGGATATGGAGGCATTGCATACATATGGTGCGCAACGATAATACTTAAAGAACCCAGCATCGCTAAGTTAATTGCTAACTGAGCATGCCATGATGTTGTTAAGATTTCATAAAGACCTTTATGACCTTCACCTGTAAATGGACCTTTGTGAGCTTCTAAAATTTCTTTCATACTGTGGCCAATACCCCAATTTGTACGGTACATATGACCAGCAAAAATGAATAAAACTGCTAAAGCTAAGTGATGGTGAGCAGTATCGCTTAACCATAAACCACCCGTTACAGGATTTAAACCACCTTTAAATGTTAAGAAATCTGAATACACACTCCAATTACCAGTAAAGAATGGCGTTAAACCTTGAGAGAAACTTGGGTATAACTGACTCATTAATTCACGATTAATCAAGAATTCGTGAGGTAATGGAATTTCTTGTGGTGCTACACCAGCATCCAATAATTTATTAATCGGTAATGCAACATGAATTTGATGACCAGACCAAGATAAACAGCCTAATCCTAGTAAACCAGCTAAGTGATGGTTCATCATTGATTCTGCGTTTTGGAACCATTCTAATTTTGGTGCTGCTTTATGGTAGTGGAACCAACCAGCAAATAACATAATTGCTGACATTGCTAAACCACCAATTGCAATCCAATATAATTCAACTTCACTTGTGATTCCTTCTGCTCTCCACATTTGGAACCAACCAGATGTTGTTTGAACACCTTGGAAATTACCACCTACATCACCATTTAAAATTTCTTGACCAACAATTGGCCAAACAACTTGTGAACTTTGTTTAATGTTAACAGGATCTGTTAACCAAGCTGAATAGTTAGAAAAATATGCTCCATGGAAGTGCATTCCACTAATCCATAAGAATATAATTGCTAATTGTCCAAAGTGAGCACTGAAGACTTTACGAGAAACTTCTTCTAAAGAACTAGTTTGACTGTCAAAGTCATGAACATCTGCATGTAAGTTCCAAATCCAAGTAGTTGTCTTTGGGCCTTTTGCTAAAGTTCTAGAAAAATGACCTGGTTGTGCCCATTTTGCGAAACTAGTTTCGACTGCGTCTTTTTCAACAAAAACTTGCACATTTTTTGCGCGACGGTCCGTTGAGCTTATTGCCATTAATTTTCTCCTTAGTTGGGAGACGAAAATCTATGAAACTCTCATAAAAAAATAAAGGCTATTAACTTTGTATATAGCTGTTAATTATGAGTTTTCTAATTATTATTATACAGGTTTTTAGTTCATTTTTATTAATTTTCTAGATTAAATAATTTAAGAAATATAATTTTAAGTAAAATTCAGAGATCTCAAACTATTGAAAAAAAAAAAAATTCAAAAATTAGGAGTCAAGAAAAAGGGAACGATTTTCGATAAAGAACGTTCCCTTTTTTCGTGCGAGATTTTTGAGGCTAAAATTTAGAAATATAATCCTAGCATATCTGGGAAAAAACGATTAATTTCAATAATAAATCCAGCTGTAAATGACAACCATATTGTTAATAAAACTGGCGCTGTTGATAAATATTTTTGAAAGTCTTCCATAAAAATTTAAGTTAAATAATTAATAAGATAATTTATGTAAAAGTTTTCAGTTGAAACTTAACGTGGCGATACTGTTACTTCATCTTTTGGAGCTACTAGATCACCATTTACTAATTCTTGCCAAGCTGAAATAGGCCAAATATATCCAGTCGTCATGATTTTCAGAGCTAATGGAACATTAATGATAATTTCACTTTCGCTAGGATTTTTAGTGGTACTTACAGCACGTAAATACTTTCGACCAACCCAACCGATCCAACCAGAAATATAGATGAATCCAAAACCTGGAAAAATAAATTCCGCAGCATGACTTGGACGTCCATCCGCAATTAAATGAGGTAATCCATCCGTTCCACATAATAAATCTGATCTACCATATTTATCAAATCTTGCTTCCGTTCGAGCAATTTGTTGTTTTAAAGCTAAGGCTGGTGGTGAATCAGCTTCATATTGACTCATACGTTGCTCTAGTTTTTTAACACTTCCTGCTAAGCGTTTATTAAAGGCAGGAGATTCACTACACTTTGTCAATCCACCAACTTCAGCAAAGGCATAGCTTGGTGTAAACGCGACCAATACTGCAAAAAGTAAAGCAATTAAATTAAAACGTTTCATTATTCAATAAAATTTAAAATTGTTAATTTGGTAAAAAAGCTAAGAAAATTAGAGTTATTCTTTTATTATCTATTATATATGGTAGTATAAATAAAAAAATATTTAATTTATTCTTTCGGTTTAAAAAAAAAGAGTTAGCATAGAGTTCTTGGAGAATTTTTATTAGTAAAAATTTTCCAAGAATTAGAAGGATTGTGAATTATTCAAAATCTTTACGATTTGGATTTCTTGATGGATCACCCGAAAGAAGTCCAAAAATGAATAACGAAACAAAAAAGATAATTGTTGTGTAAACCAAAATTTTTAAAGTTAGCATTTAATTTTTCTTAAAAATTATTTTTAATAATATTAATTATACTAAAATAAAATGATTCTGAATTATTTTATTTTAGTATAATTAATTATACGTTTGTAGAAAGAGACTAAATGGAATAAATTTTTAACACAGTTATTTGAACTTTTTTTAAGTTTTGTGTTATGAACTTAGTCTTTGGTTGGCTGGGAAGTGATAAATATCCTTCAATCATAATATAATCATTGATTTGATAGTAATTCATAACATCACGTGCCAAATTACCCCAAAAAACAAGATTTACAATTTGACTATTACGAACTTGAACTAATTGAGCGCGAAATTCGGTTGTTATAACCCTATCATTGTTAAGATTTTGTTTAGGCTTTTCTAAAATTTTGACAATTGTTGCGAGATAATTAGTATCACCCATAAGCTTTAAATAACTAGATTCTTTTGTTTTTGAACATCTTCAAAGTTAATATCTCGTAATCGTTTTAATAATCGAATAAAATATTCTAAGAAATAATCATCTAACTGGATAATTTCAGAGGGATCAATCTTAAACATTTTATACAATTCAAATGTTGATTTCGAAAAATTATTTTCGGTATTTAAAATTTCCACAAATGCTAACCGATCACTAATGTTTTGACCCCATTCAAAAAACCCAAAGAATCCACTAACAAATTTTAATGCAAATAATGGAACACGTTGAACTTTTGCTTTTTGTCCTGCTAACTGTTCACAAAGATTAATAATTTCAGATGAAACCCAACCTTTTAATCCGCTTAAAAAGAAAGTTTGATTTGTTGTCTGGGGAATTTGTAAGGATCGTAAACAAAATCTTGCAATGTCCTGGGTATCCATATAAGCAATATTTGTATTTTCATTTGTCACCCAAATTGGTAGATTTTCTAAAACTGGGATTGCATATTGTTCAATCAAACCTTGATAGAAACCTGTTAATCTGAAAATAGTATAAGGAATACCAGATTGTTTCAACTTTGTTTCAATTCCATATTTTACTTTCATTAATGGAATATTGTCAAATTGTTCAACATTTTGAGCGGAAAAGAAAATAAATCGTTTCACATTTGCAGCTTTGGCTGCTTCGATCAGACATAATTTTCCATCCCAATCTACGTTTTTTAACGAATCCAACTCGTTTGCACGACTTGTAGATGCATCAATTATAGCTGTAATACCTTTTAAACAAGGAGGAATTGTTTCAGGACGTGACAAATCGCCATAAACTAGTTCAACACCCCATTCTTTTAAAAAATTTGCCTTTCGAAAATTTCGAACCATACATCGAACTGGATAACCTTTAGTTAAAGCTTGTAAAACAACTTGACGACCTAAGGTTCCAGTGCCACCAATAATTAATAAACTCATATCTTTCTATTTTTCTAAAGAATTTTAATCATTAAAAATAGTACTTTGTAAAATATCTTCTGCCTCAAGATTAACTAATTCTTTTTTGGTTAATACTTGTCCACGACTATCAAAAATTCTATTTGCTTGACGCATACGAGCACGGTCTAAAGCGTTTTTAATACTTCTAGCATTTGCGAATAATGGTCGTTCTTTTCGTCTTTCAATATAACGTTCTAATGCAACAGTAGCATCAGGAGTTAATTGGTATTGTTGCTCTTCTAACATTAACTGAGCAATTTTTAATAATTCTTCTGTTGAATAATCCGGGAAATCAATATGGTTAGCAATTCGAGACGATAATCCTGGGTTTGATTCATAGAACTTATCCATCGGTTCTTTATAACCTGCTAAAATAACAACCAAATCATCACGTTGATTTTCCATTACTTGTAATAAAATCTCAATAGCTTCAGAACCGTAATCACGTTCATTATCTGGCTTGTATAAATAATAAGCTTCATCAATGAATAAAACACCACCCATGGCTTTTTTAAGAACTTCTTTTGTCTTTGGAGCCGTGTGACCAATATATTGCCCTACTAAATCATCACGAGTTACGGTTAAAAGATGACCTTTTTTAATATAGCCTAACTGATACAAAATGTCAGCCATTTTTAATCCAACTGTAGTTTTTCCAGTTCCAGGACTTCCAGTAAATGACATATGTAAACCTGGATGAGCTGCCGTGATACCTAAATTTCGTCTTAATTTGTCAATTAAAAGTAATGCTGCAATTTCTCGAATACGTGCTTTTACTGGCGCTAAACCAACTAATTCTTCATTTAATAAATTTAAAATTTTAGCAATCTCAGTTTTAGTGTACTCTTCTTGCAAATTAATGGGAGTTGTATTCATATAATTTAATTTTTAGACTAAAATAATAAAGTTAATGTCCACTGTACAGACAATTTAAAATAAGTTTGTATATTAAGCCAGTTAAATTTTTACTGACTTAATATCTAAAGAGAAGGAATTTATGCAGTAAATGAAGGAATACTAGATAAACAAATAAATGCAAATCCAGCACTACCACAGGCACCTACAAAAAAACCACCTTTAAATTCATCCCAAGCTTTTTTTGTTTGCAAATCATTGGCATTACCTGATGTTTTTTCTTGGCCAAACGCTGCCACACCATAGATTGTTAAACCAATTGTTAAAATAACAATTAAACCAATGGTTGAAAGAAAACCAGATAATAATGCAATGTCAGAATTACGTAATGGTCCTAAATAAGCAAATGGACCAATTAAAAAGTAACCATGCGCTAAACCAATTTCTAGACCACGCAATAAAGGTGTTAAACCAAATCGATATGCTGGTAAATTTTGTAAAATTGCTCGTGTTACTGCAGATGATGTTATCGGCGTTGCTAAATGACCTACAAATGGATCATCATTATACGGTTTGATAAAGTTATAGTTAGCCATAAAGTTAATTTGACAATTAGTTAAATTAATAATAAGATTTTTTAATTCAATAAAAATAAGGTTTCAAAAATTTTCATCAAATTTTAACAACCAAAATTTTTCTATAGATTACTATATAATATATACTAATATATAGAAAAATTTTTATAAACTTAATTTCAATAAAATAACAAAGATTTTATGACAGTTGCTATAGATTATTTTTTATTAGTAGGATTTTGCTTTGCACTTACATTAGGATTATTCCTTGGATTCAAATCAATTAAATTAATTTAATTTCTATGAAATTGTAACAAATGCAAAACGAAATTCGTCAAGACAATATTGTTGGATCCCGACGATTTAGTAATTATTTCTGGTCGTTTTTTTTATTTGTTGGAGGCTTAGGTTTTTTATTAGCTGGAATATCAAGTTATTTCAAAGTAAATTTATTGCCATTTGCCAACCCTACAGAATTAGTTTTTATACCACAAGGTTTAGTAATGATGTTTTATGGAACCTTAAGCTTAGGTTTTAGTCTTTACATTATTCTAACGGTCTTTTTAGATGTCGGAGGTGGATATAATGAATATAATAAAACTGAAAATCTCGTCAAAATTGTTCGAAAAGGTTTTCCCGGAAAAAACCGTGAAATTCTTTTAACCTATCCATTAGCCAATATTCGATCAATTGGAATTAAAATCACGGAAGGTTTAAATCCTACTCGAAGTATGTATTTGTGTTTAAAAGATGAGCGAAATATTCCGTTAACGCCTGTTCAAGAACCAACTTCAATTTCAGATTTAGAGGAAGAAGCAGCTGATTTAGCAAAGTTTTTAGATCTAAAACTAGAAAATTTATAAAATTTTATGGATCTTTCTACCTGCATGATGATATAATAAAGTCATGCGGGCATAGTTTAGTGGTAAAACCTTAGCCTTCCAAGCTGATGATGGGGGTTCGATTCCCCCTGCCCGCTTCTTACGAAATCATTTGAATGAGCAACAATCTTTTTTTATAGGAGAATATATAAATATGTCTGGTGGATCTACGGGTGAACGTCCGTTTTCGGATATTATTACTAGTGTACGTTATTGGATTATCCACAGTATTACAATCCCATCGCTTTTTGTATCAGGATGGTTATTCGTGAGTACTGGTTTAGCATACGATGTATTTGGGACTCCACGTCCAAATGAATACTTTACACAAGATCGTCAACAAATTCCATTAGTGAATGATCGATTTAGTGCGAAGCAAGAATTAGAAGATTTAACTAAAGGCTTATAATTGAGGTAAAAACAATGGCAAATAATATTAATCAACCTGTAGCTTATCCTATTTTCACTTTCCGTTGGTTAGCAATTCATGGATTAGCAATTCCTACAGTATTCTTTTTAGGTGGCATTACTGCCATGCAATTTATTCAACGTTAAATTTATACATAATAAAGATAAGAGGTAATTTTTATGACAGGTCCAAATCCAAATAAACAAGCAGTAGAATTAAATCGAACTTCTCTTTACTGGGGACTTTTATTAATTTTTGTTTTAGCGGTACTATTTTCGAGTTATTTCTTCAATTAATACTAATATAATAGGAGTTTTTTTATGGCAAATACTGGTAGAATTCCATTATGGCTTGTAGGTTTAGTAGGTGGTTTAGCAGTAATTACCATGCTATCATTATTTTTCTACGGTTCATATTCAGGGTTAGGTTCATCGTTATAAGATATATAAAATCATATATATTGTAACCTAAATTTAGAATCTTAAATTATAGTTTATACACTATAATTTAAGATTACTCGTTCCATTGATTATATTTTGAATTTTTTTATAATTTTCATTACAAATCGTTTCCATTGAGAAATAAACTGACCGCTATTTTTGGTTCCACTTCCAAGCCAACCATACCAAAGTTTTGGAAAGACACGATTTAGCTTTTTCTCTTTTTCTTCTGGATCTTGCCAACTTGTATTTCCACCACTATAAACACTATTTTTGGGACGAGGACCTATATGAAGTTCAGTATTTTCTACAAAAAAAGGTAAATAAAAATATTGACCCCAAATCGCGTGGAATAAACCAAAAATTAAAAATCCAATATGCGCTAATACAATTGAACCAATAATAACATTTAAAAAATCAATTTGTAATTGTAAACTTGAATTTAGATAATCTCCATACGTCTCTTTTTGTGGTAGTAATACTTGCGTTTGAAAGTAATTAGCACGTCCAATAAACGTGATAAAAATTTGTTCGATCATCATGATAATTAATAAAAATGTCCAATGCCATCTTATTAAATATGGACAATATCGTTTTCCTATTCGAGTTATAACTGCATAAGCTGCGACTCCAGAAAGTTGAGCCCAAAATTTACTACAAACATCATAAACTTTAGGAATGATTTTATGATAAAGCTTATAATAAAAGTTAACGATGTTGGAATTTCCAGCTGCTTGAAATTTTGAAATAATCATTGAGACTGGGTCAATGTAATATTTTTGACCAGTTTCAGGATCGACATGAACAATTGCTTTCATGATTGAATAGTAAACTACTTGAGCTGGATTATACCAGTGGGTATTTTCGCCTAATTTTAAATTTGTGACGGCTGTTTGACGACTTAATGATTGTAATTGAATCGCATCTCGTCCAAAGTTTTGTAAAAATGGTAGTTTGATTAAAACATTACTATAAGTTGAAATAATATCAATCAAATGTCGATACCATAGATACCCAGCAAAAAGACCAATACAAGTAATATAAAGTGAAGTTTTTAAATTATATCTTACGGCAAGAATAACAAAACGAACAAAAAGAATGAAAAATAGAGCATTTTCGATATCAACTATCGTTAATCCATCTTGAAGTTTATTGATTAAACCTTCTGCCAGTATTCGTAATGTATTAAGTGATACACTCGTTGATGAGTCAATATTTGAAATATTAAGGTCATAACCATTAACTAGTGCTTGACGAGCTTCACTAGTCGTTGGGTCTTCCATTCCAAACCAATGCAAGACTGTTTCTTGATCAATATTAATGGAAAGAAATAAGAATCTAAATAGATATAACATAAATTAGTCTTATAAATACATTCATGAAAAGATTTAATACTTTACTATTATAACTGTACAAGATACTAAATTTTCCTATAAAGATCAAGATTTTCTCTTTAAATAAGAGTTATTTAATTAAAAAACTTAATTTTTTGTATAAAAACGTGAGATAATATACCCCCAAGGGAATTCGAATCCCTGTCTGCTCCGTGAAAGGGAGCTGTCCTAGGCCTCTAGACGATGGGGGCAATTTTAAGTTTGAACTTATAAAAATTAAGAAGCGGGCAACGCGATTCGAACGCGCGACATCGACCTTGGCAAGGTCGCGCTCTACCACTGAGCTATGCCCGCTGATAAATTTATATAAGAATTATAATTTACTATACTTTGAATTATAATCTATAAAAATTTGTCAAATTTGTCAATAGTTTAAAAAAATTTATTAGAAATTATAGCCAAAACTATAATTTCTAATAAATTTAGAATGTTGCTGCAATACCGTCAGCAGCAGCAATTGCAAGAACAAGGGCTACCCATCCTTGGAAACCTTTTGTAAAACTGTCTTTTGAGTTTTCCCACTCCCCTGGTGTAGCTAATGCTACAGGAACTGTTATAACTAAACCTAATGAAACTAAAACTAAGATAGTTGTTAAAGCCGTTATCATAAATTTATTTAAAAAATTTTTATATTGATGATCAAATTTAAATATATGCAAACACAAGAAATTATAGTTTAAAGATTACCTTTCTTTAAAGCTAATAAAACAATTACTGCTGGACCTGCTAACATGATAGTACCTGTAGCTACTAGTTGTCCTAGAACTTGCCAATTAATCATTTTTAAAATCCTTATAATTTTAAGTAATAAAATAACCGATAATGTTAATTCTCATTTTACTTTAAAATTAATAAAGTAAAAATATTATTTTCAATAAATATTTTTAGGATTTAAATTTATTGGCTGCTAAAAAATTTTTCAATAAATACGTTTCTATTTTATTTGTTTCATGGTAATATATTTCATTAGGGTTGCTAACTCAATGGTAGAGTACTCGGCTTTTAACCGAATAGTTCTGGGTTCGAGTCCCAGGCAACCCAATTTTTTACGGTATGTTTTGTTTTTGTCCGTACTAATCTTTTATTGGAAAAGGCATAACTTGATTGATTGAATTTTTTTGCAAAAATGTCTACTTGTTTAGAAATAAAAATACAAAATTATATGAGTTATATATTTATTTTTTTACCTAACTTATAAAAAGTTAGGTAAAAATGATTATTAATATTATTATTAATCAATAGGACGCATTGATAATACTGGCTCGTTTGCACGATTAATACCTTTTTCAAAACCAGCCGCTGCCGCACGAGCACGACCTGAATGCCACCAGTGACCTACTAAGAAGAAGAAACCTAAGAAGAAGTGTGAACAACATAACCATGAACGAGGTGATACATAGTTAACTGAGTTAATTTCTGTTGCTACACCACCTACAGAGTTTAATGAACCTAATGGAGCATGAGTCATGTATTCTGCGGCACGACGTTCTTGCCAAGGTTGAATATCATTTTTAATTTTGTTGATATCTAAACCGTTTGGACCACGTAATGGCTCAACCCATGGTGCACGTAAATCCCAGAAACGCATAGTTTCACCACCGAAAATAATTTCTCCACTTGGTGAACGCATTAAGTATTTACCTAAACCAGTTGGACCTTGTGCTGATGAAACGTTAGCACCTAAACGTTGGTCACGAACTAAGAATGTAAATGCTTGTGATTGTGAAGCTTCAGGACCAGTTGGACCATATAATTCACTAGGATATGCTGTGTTATTATACCAAGCGTATAATGCAGCTGTTAAGCCCATTAAACAAATAGCAGCTAAACTGTAAGACAAGTAAGCTTCACCTGACCAAACGAAAGCACGACGTGCCCAAGCGAATGGCTTAGTAAAAATGTGCCAGAAACCACCTGTTAAACATAATACGCCAACCCAAATATGTCCGCCTACTAAGTCTTCCATGTTGTTTACTGATACAACCCAACCGTCTCCACCAAATGGTGAACGGAATACGTAACCAAAGATTACAATTGGGTTTAATGTTGGAGTTGTAATTAAACGAACATCTCCACCACCGGGCGCCCAAGTGTCATAAACACCACCTAAGTACATTGCTTTTGCAACTAATAATAAAGCACCTACACCTAAAAGACATAAGTGAATACCTAAGATTGTAGTCATCTTGTTCTTATCGCGCCAGTCATAACCAAAGAATGGGAATGATTCTTCTAATGTATCTGGGCCTAATAATGAGTGGTAAATACCACCAAAACCTAAAACAGCTGATGAAATTAAATGTAAAACACCAACTGAGAAATAAGGAAGAGTTGTTGTAATTTCGCCACCCGGTCCGATACCGTAACCTAAAGTTGCTAAATGTTGCATACAAATGAAACCTTGTTCATATAAAGGTTTCTCTGGTACAAAATGAGATACTTCAAATAAAATCATTGCACCAGCCCAAAATACCATTAAGCCAGCGTGTGCTACGTGAGCACCTAATAATTTACCTGAAACATTGATTAAACGGGCATTTCCACTCCACCAAGCAAAACCTGTTGACTCGATATCGCGACCTGCAATACTACTATTAAAGGGCGTTTCCACGTGGTAATACCTCCTCAGGGAATACAAAGTTTTCGTGTGGTTGATCTTGTGCAGCCATCCACGCACGAATACCTTCGTTTAATAAAATATTTTTTGTGTAGAATGTTTCAAATTCTGGATCTTCAGCAGCACGTAACTCTTGTGATACAAAATCGTATGCACGTAAATTTAATGCTAAGCCAACGATACCAAGAGCACTAGTCCATAAACCAGTTACTGGTACAAATAACATAAAGAAGTGTAACCAACGTTTGTTAGAGAATGCTACACCAAAAATTTGTGACCAGAAACGGTTAGCTGTAACCATTGAATATGTTTCTTCTGATTGTGTTGGTGTGAATGCACGGAATGTATTCGCTGCATCACCATCTTCGAATAATGTATTTTCTACTGTTGCACCGTGAATAGCACAAAGTAAAGCACCACCTAAAATACCAGCAACACCCATCATGTGGAATGGGTTTAATGTCCAGTTGTGGAAACCTTGTAAGAATAATAAGAAACGGAAGATACCTGCAACACCAAAACTTGGTGCGAAGAACCAACTAGCTTGACCTAGAGGGTATAATAAGAATACCGAAACAAATACAGCAATTGGGCCTGAGAAAGCAATTGCGTTGTATGGACGGATACCTACTAAACGTGCAATTTCAAATTGACGTAAACAGAATCCGATTAAACCGAATGCACCATGTAAGGCAACAAATGCCCAAAGACCACCAATTTGACACCAACGTGTGAAATCGCCTTGTGCTTCAGGACCCCATAAAAGTAATAATGAATGACCCATACTGTTAGCTGGACTTGATACAGCTGCAGTTAAGAAGTTACATCCTTCAAGGTAAGAACTTGCTAAACCATGAGTATACCATGATGTAACAAAAGTCGTACCAGTTAACCAACCACCTGTTGCTAAATAAGCAGTTGGGAATAATAATATACCTGACCAACCAACGAAGACAAATCGATCTTTCTTTAACCAATCGTCAACAAGGTCAAATAAGCCACGTTCTTGGTTTTGTCCAATAGCAATGGTCATATTTTAATAATCCTTTAATTAAATATTGATAGAGTAAACAATGAAAAACAAATTTTACTCCAGTCTTGTCAGCTTGTAATTAACATTATATGTCAAAATATAAGAAATTATTTAAATTATTAAAAATTTTGAATAGTCTAATTTCTTTAAGTTAATTATTTAGAGAACTAAAATTAACTTAAAGAGATTAAAATTGCTTAAGTAACATCGTCCACAGAAACATAAATGAACCATAATGCCATACTAAGTGCTGGAAAAACTAAACCAACGATAGGAACTAAAATTGAAGGTAAAAATGCAGCTGCCATATTTTTATCTTAAAAAGCTTTTTTAATTAATAGTTATCAATTTACGAAATTGATAATATTAATTGTATACGAAAATAGATTAGAATGAAACATTAATATAAATCAAAAATTTAAATAGTTTTATAGTAGAATTAATATTATTAAATCTAATATTATTAATCTTAGAAACTTTATATATTACATCTTAGTTATTTATTATGGAAACTTTATTATTATCTCGTTTACCCGAAGCATACGTTATCTTTAGTCCTATTGTCGATGTATTACCAATTATTCCTGTTTTCTTTTTATTACTAGCATTTGTATGGCAAGCAGCAATCGGATTTAGATAATTTTGAATTTATAATCAAAATTTATGATTGTATGATTGTATAATTATCTATAATACAATATTAATTTTTATATTTAAAGAATTACGATAATGGTAGAACCTTTATTATCTGGAATAGTTTTAGGATTAATTACTGTAACGGCTTTTGGTTTATTCGTAGCCGCATTTTTACAGTATCGTCGTGGTAATCAATTTGAAGTTTAATTTTTATTAAAATCCTACAAATTAAAATTTGTAAGATTTTAATACTTTTCTAACTTTATCCTTGGAAAAAATAAAATATTTTATTTTTTATTTATTGACTTTTTCACAATATAATAGTAATTTATATTCTATGCATTGTAGTAGTGCAAAAAAGGATCGATTTTTCATAGTTGCTGGTGTAGCTCAACGGTAGAGCAACGGATTTGTAATCCGTAGGTTGGGGGTTCAAATCCCTTCACCAGCTGTATTTTATATTTTAATTTTTGAGCGTAACATATCATTTCAATTTTTTCTTTTTAAAACTTTCGTTTTAGGTCACTTATAATTGCTAATTGCTAACTTTAAAGATGAAACATTGATAAAAGGATATTAAAACAAAGCTAATTTTAATATCTGTGGAAAAACTATTGTGCTATAGTATAGGCCCAGTAGGAATCGAACCTACATTGGAAACTTAGAAGGTTTCTGTCCTAATCCGTTAGACGATAGGCCCTTATATAGTATGGGTAATACAGGATTTGAACCTGTGACCTTCTGCTTGTAAGGCAGACACTCTACCGCTGAGTTAATCACCCATTATTTAAAATATCTTATTTTTTAATATCTAATTATATTTATACTAAAAAATTATAGAAAAGTCAACACATCAATTTATAATTTTAGTAAACATCGATCAAATTTTGCAATTTTAATAGTGAAAATTATCGATAAAAATAAAAGAGAATGAATTGGTGTTAAAAAGTTCCCAACTCTCTCTTTTGTACCTTGACTTATATCTTCAAATTTACAAAATTATAAATTTTAATAACTATAAACATAAAAAAAGATTGAATTTTTAACTTATTTTAGTTATACTTTAATTTATCAGGGTCGGTGCCCGAGTGGTTAAAGGGGGCGGATTGTAAATCCGCTGCGTCATGCTACGTTGGTTCGAATCCAACTCGGCCCATAAGATACTTTTTATTAAAATTTTGTTCAATAATAAATTAAAAATCATAAAAGACGTTCAATTCAAGATTAGAAGTTGTTAAATAAAAAATATGTTTAAAGACCTACCATATTAATAAGAATTATATATAACATTCCAATAAACAAAATGAAACCAAACATGACAAAAATACGTAATTTTTTAATTTTTAATAAATTTTTAAAGGGTGATAAAATTACTAAAATTAAACCAGCTAAACTACTAATAAAAAACCTTGGATAACGTGAAACATTGTTCCAAAAATCACTCATAAAAAATTTGAACCCTTTCTTTTTTAGTATAATTATATATAGATAACTTTAAAATTACTCAAAAAATTCCAAAGATGGAAAAATAAGACTATTACATTTTTTTTAGTTTATGATAGAATTGTTATTAGTGAAGTAGTCTAAGGCTCTGTAGCTCAGTGGTTAGAGCAGGGGACTCATAAGCCCAAGGTCGTAGGTTCAAATCCCACCAGAGCCATCTACTTTAGTATTTTTAAAAAACAAAACATTGTCTGACGTTTTTTAGTTTAGGAGAAATGGCTGAGTGGTCGAAAGCAATAGATTGCTAATCTATCGTACATTTTTTGTACCCAGGGTTCGAATCCCTGTTTCTCCTTTATTAGGAACCAAACAAAACAAAATGTTGACATATTTCAAAAATTAGTTAACATTCTTAATAGTAAATTATTATATGGGATTGTAGTTCAATTGGTTAGAGCACCGCCCTGTCACGGCGGAAGTTGCGAGTTCGAGTCTCGTCAGTCCCGTTTTATCAAAATTAACTAAAAAATATTAAATTTAAAAACTATTTAATAATAATATTCTTCATATTATTATTAAATAGTTTTTATTCACCTTGCACTTTTAATAATGCAAATCCTAACGAAAGGCCGAATAACGTCATAAAGAAACAGATAATAGCTGGGCTAACAATTTCTGGACTTGCATACGGGAATACTGCTTTAATTAATTCCATAATTTTTTTAGTTTTAAATGTTACAAAAAGTTTAAATAATTAGAAACCATTTCGAGCCCAAACAGTTAACGCTAATGAAAATGTAAACATTGTCATCAAACCGGCCCACCCTAGACTTATAATATCCATAGATCTATATTTTAATTTATTTAATTTTTATAATTTAAAAGGAGTTTTAAACCTTTTAAATTATTTCTTATTAGTATTATAATTATACAATACCATTCGTCCAATCAACATCAATATCATCAATAATTAATGATGAATTATAAATTTGTAAAATAATTAGTAAAAATACTAAGAATGCCGCCATTGTAATCGCCATAATTGGTGTAGTCCCCCAACCTGGAGCAACTTTACCATATTCAGCATTTAGTGGGCGTAAAATTTCACCTAATCTTGTTCGTAATGCCATAAAAATATTTATATTGTTAATAAATTAATTTTTCGAGTATATGTTATATAATATTAAAACGTTAATTTAAATAAATATATAACATGGAAACAGCAACTATCATTGTAATTTTTGTATCAAGCTTACTCTTAGGAATTACCGCATATTCTATCTATACAGCGTTTGGGCCAGCGTCAAAAAATTTACGTGACCCATTCGAAGAACATGAGGACTAAAAAAATAAAACCAATAAAATGGTTTTATTTTTTAATAATTCGAGGTGTATCTCTGAAGAATACTGCAAAGAAAATTACAATTAAAGTACCAATAAGTAAAAATGTATAAACTAACGCTTCCATTGTTTGAATCCTATTTAAATATAAAGAAACTTAACAAAATATCTGTATTTTATACAGCACCTTGTTTTTTCGTTGATTTATCACCAAGTTTTTGGAATACACCAAATTCAACTTGCTCTGTAACTTCTGCACCAATACCAGTGAATACGTCACGGAAGATCGTACGACCACCGTGCCATAAGTGTCCGAAGAAGAATAATAAAGCAAAGTTAGCATGACCAAAAGTATACCACCCACGTGGACTACTTCTGAATACACCATCTGACTCTAAACTTGTTCTATCAAATTCGAAAACTTCCCCTAATTGTGCTTTACGAGCAAATTTCTTAACGGTTGGGGCATCTTTAAATGTTTGACCATTTAACTTACCACCGTAGAAATCAACAGTTACTCCAACTTGTTCAATACTATATTTTGATTCTGCTCGACGGAATGGAATATCCGCACGGATAATACCATCTTTATCAACTAAAATTACTGGGAATGTTTCGAAAAAGGCTGGCATACGACGTACAGTTAGTTCACGACCTTCTTGATCACGGAAAATTGGATGACCTAACCAAGCTTCAGCAATACCGTCGCCTTTATCCATTGCACCTGCACGGAATAAACCACCTTTCGCTGGATTATTTCCAATGTAATCGTAGAATGCTAATTTATCTGGAATTCTTGACCACGCTTGACTTTCAGATAATCCTTCACTTACTGATGTTTCGACTTGACGCTCAATTTCTTGTTGGAAATATCCACTATCCCATTGGTAACGAGTTGGACCAAATAATTCAATTGGCGTTGCTGCTGCACCATACCACATTGTACCTGAAGTAACGAATGCAGCAAAGAATACAGCTGAAATACTACTTGATAATACTGTTTCGATATTACCCATACGTAACGCACGATATAAACGTTGTGGTGGGCGTACATTTAAATGGAAAATACCTGCAAGAATACCAAGAATACCAGCCGCGATATGATGAGATGCAATACCACCTGGATTGAATGGGTTAAAACCTTCTGCACCCCACGATGGAGCAACAGGTTGTACCTTTCCTGTAATACCAAATGCATCTGAAACCCAAATACCAGGACCAAAAAACCCTGTTACGTGGAATGCACCGAAACCAAAACATAAAATTCCAGATAATAATAAGTGAATACCAAAGATTTTTGGTAAATCTAAAGCAGGTTCACCTGTTCTTGGATCACGGAATAATTCTAAATCCCAATAAACCCAATGCCAGATAGCTGCTAAGAAACACATACCTGATAAAACAATATGTGATAATGCTACACCTTCAAAACTCCAAAGACCAGGGTTTGAAACACTCTCACCAGTGATACTCCAACCACCCCAAGAGTCAGTAATACCTAAACGTGTCATGAAAGGCATCACAAACATCCCTTGACGCCACATCGGGTTTAATACAGGATCTGATGGATCAAAAACAGCTAATTCGTATAATGCCATTGACCCAGCCCAACCTGCAACTAAACCTGTATGCATAATATGCACAGCAATTAATCGTCCGGGATCATTTAAAACAACAGTGTGAACACGATACCATGGTAATGCCATAGTAATACATTCCTCAATATAAATAATGGTTTTTGACTTTCTTACAACTAAACTACATAAAGTTAGCTAATATACTATTATAAGCAAAGATAGAAAAAATTAATTAATTTAATTTTCAATTCACTTTAAACTCTTTTGGATAAAAATAAAATGAACGATCTTTCTAATACACTTTACTTGTCTAAATCATAGAAATACGTTAGACTAAAAAATAAATAAGTATAATTATCTTGATTAACTTCTCATTATTCTACAAAATTTTTAAACTTTAAATACTTAACAAAAAATTATTTTCATGGCAAAAAAAAGTATGATCGAGCGTGAAAAAAAACGCATTAAACTGCAAAAAAAATACGCATTAAAACGATCTAGTCTATTACAAAAATACCAAAGTGAAAAAAGCTTTAATTTAAAATTAGAACTTCATTCTAAATTACAAAAGTTACCGCGGAACAGTGCAAAAACAAGAATTCGAAATCGCTGTTGGAAAACTGGGCGTCCACGTGGTTACTTTAGAGATTTTGGTGTATCTCGCCATGTCTTACGTGAAATGGCCCATCAAGGGTTATTACCAGGTGTTACGAAATCTAGTTGGTAGAAAACTTTAGTTAAATTAAATTAAGTGATTTTTATTAATTTAATTTACAATTAGATACATATAACGTTAAAAAATTTATTCAACGCTTTTGTTACAATTTAACATACGATAGTCTTTAGAATTAAATGAAATATTAAATTTAGAAATCAAGGAGTTTCAAATGATTGATGATTCACAAGTTTACACAGCATTATGTATCGCTTTATTAGCTGGAATTTTAGCTGTTAGATTAGGTTCAACACTTTACGAATAATATTCTAATTACTAGAATCTAATGGACTGATTATAAAATAAAAACCCTTAACAATTGATAATAAGCTATGGTAACAGAAAACTTAAAAAAATTTGACACTCCCGTTTTTCCATTTACAGCAATCGTTGGTCAAGAAGAAATGAAATTAGCTTTACAGCTAAACGTTATTGATCCAAAAATTGGTGGCGTAATGATTATGGGAGATCGCGGGACTGGTAAATCAACAACCATTCGAGCAATTGCAGATTTACTTCCAGAAATTGAAGTTGTAAAAGATGATCCATTTAATTCTCATAAATCAGATTTAGATTTAATGGGAAATGAAGTGAAATTAGCAGTTCAAAAAGGTGAATCTCTTGAAACAGAATTGATTAAAATTCCAATGGTTGATTTACCATTAGGTGCAACCGAAGATCGTGTTTGTGGAACAATTGATATTGAAAAAGCTTTAACCGAAGGTATCAAAGCGTTTGAACCTGGATTGTTAGCAAAAGCAAACCGTGGTATTCTTTATGTAGATGAGGTAAATTTATTAGATGATCATTTAGTTGATATTCTACTAGATTCAGCGGCTTCAGGTTGGAATACAGTTGAAAGAGAAGGTATTTCTATTCGACACCCTGCTCGTTTTGTCTTAGTTGGGTCAGGAAATCCAGAAGAAGGTGAATTACGACCTCAATTATTAGATCGATTTGGAATGCATGCAGAGATTAGAACGGTCAAAGATCCCATTTTACGTGTGAAGGTTGTCGAAGAGCGGACATCTTTTGACCAAACTCCAGCAATTTGGATTGAAAATTACGAGCCTCAACAACAAGAATTACGTGATCGCATTGTTGCAGCACAAAAATTGTTGCCAACCGTGGAAATTGATTATGAATTCAGAGTGAAAATTTCTGAAGTTTGTAGTCAATTAGACGTAGATGGATTACGTGGTGATATTGTAACGAACCGTGCAGCTAAAGCTCACGCAGCTTACAATGGACGTGATAAAGTAACTTTAGATGATATTTCAAGTATTATTACTTTATGTCTACGTCATCGTTTACGAAAAGACCCTTTAGAAGCAATTGATTCAGGTGATAAGGTAAGCAAAGTTTTCAAGGAAGTTTTTGAGATTGAAGACTAATATTCTAGCTTATCCTCTTATTTTAAAAGGATAATTTTATTAAGCTTTTTAAAAAAAATTAAAGATATGTTAAAACTTATTGGGTTTATTATCAGTTTTTTATTAATCGTAATTATCTTTTTACGTACACCCCAAGAAAATGTTGGATTATCAAGTTTTGCAACAAAAAGTGATATTTTAGGTTCACCAAGCTCAGCCGAACGGTTTTTAAACATTTTAACTGGAGTTGGCATTCTAATATATTTTGGTATTGCGTTACAATTGAATTTACTATTTTAGATTTAAATTAATTTAACAATATTATTCTTATTATTCATTTACATGAATGAATAATAAGAATAATATTGTTAAATTAATTTAATAGAATTGAAATAGATTGTTTATTCGTATACTTTTTATTAATTTACTAAACATATTAATACAAATATTACTATGCAGCTTTAATAATATTGAGACATGTTTGTGAAATCATTATTTTATAGTTATGATTACCGACAAATTTTACAATAACTTTTGTAACTTGATCACGTATATACGAAATTATTTATTCTAGTTTTTTAATTTTCTGTATATATCTAAAACACTAGTTTTATGCTTACCATAAACCTAATGAAACAGCTTTGTCAATTGGAACACATGCTCCAATTCCGAACCAAACAGCAAAAATGAATCCAACGATAAATGCTAAACTTGCAATTGGTCGGCGGAACGGGTTTTGGAATTTGTTAACATTTTCAATAAACGGTACTGTAATTAACCCTAATGGTACTGCAGCCATAGCTAATACTCCTAATAATTTATTAGGTAAAATACGTAATAAATTAAATGTAGGGAAAAAATACCATTCTGGTAAAATTTCTAATGGTGTGTTAAATGGATCTGCTGGTTCACCTAATGGCGTTGGTGATAATACAGATAAACCTACACAACATGCTAATAGACCTAACATTGTAAGAGGGAAGATATATAAAATATCATTCGGCCAAGCTGGCTCGCCATAATAATTATGACCCATACCTTTTGCTAATTTAGCTCGTAACTTTGGATCAGTTAAATCTGGTTTTTTAATTACTGACATAATAAAATTTATTAGTTTAGATTTATTTTACTTTTAAAATGAGAGAGTACTTTGAATTATAACGGTCCTGAAATACCTTGCTTACGAATCATTAAGAAATGAGTTAGCATTAAAACAGCCGCAGCTAATGGTAAAACAAACGTATGAGCACTGTAGAAACGTGTTAAAGTTGCTTGACCAACACTTTCACCACCACGTAATAATAAAACAATAGGTGGTCCAACAACTGGAACTGCGGCTGGTACACCTGTTACAATTTTACATGCCCAGAATCCAACTTGGTCCCATGGTAATGAATAACCAGTTACACCAAATGAAACAGTAACAACTGCTAAAGTTACACCTGTAACCCAAGTTAATTCACGAGGCTTCTTGAATCCGCCTGTTAAATAAACACGGAAAACATGTAACACTAACATAAGTACCATCATACTAGCTGACCAACGATGAACAGATCGAATTAACCATCCAAAGTTAACACTTGTCATAATGTATTCCACTGATGCAAACGCATCTACTACGCTTGGACGATAGTAGAAAGTCATTGCAAATCCAGTTGCAACTTGAATTAAAAAACATGTAAGTACAAGACCACCGAAACAGTAGAAAATATTTACATGTGGTGGTACATATTTACTTGAGATATCATCAGCAATAGCTTGAACTTCTAAACGTTCTTCGAACCAATCGTAAACCTTACTCATAAAAGAATTTTTACAATGTTTTGACACAGTTAAGCAAAATAACCTGTAATTATAAAAGGCGAGAGTGGGATTCGAACCCACGGAACCCGCAAAGGTTCATCTGATTTCAAATCAGACGCAATCGACCAACTCTGCCATCTCGCCAAAAGATTAGTTACAAAACTAATCTTAAATACTAATTAACTATCATACGTAGCTTTTCCACTAAATTTAATCGAAGCTGGTTCTGGATTTTTACCAATTGAGAAGCTACGACTACCTATGGCAGTACGACCTGGGTTTGACTTTTCTGGAAAAACACCGTCTTTTGGATGTAGATATTGAACTTCACCGCTTGGGAAAATGCGATAAATTTTGTAATTATTAATCTTAAATGTACGTAACTGTGTTCCTAATGCTAAACACTGTTCTTTACGAGCTAAGTATAATAAATTTTCACCATTACGCATAATTGCTGCGCCACCAATTGGTAGTTCAAAAATTTGTTCTTTCGGACTTGTCCAAGTGATTGCATATTTTTCTTCCACTTCAGCTGATCGTAACCAACCTCCAGTACTTCCACCAAATGTAGGAAAAGGTGTTTGTAAATTTAATGTCATTTGTAAAACTTTATAAATGTTTAACGTTCAATATGATATTTTAATAAAAAAAACTTTTTTTATCAGAATATTCTTGTAACAAAATTTCTAGCGGAGAATGGATTTGAACCATTGACCTTCGGGTTATGAGCCCAACGAGCTACCAGGCTGCTCTACTCCGCGAGTACGCAAGATACTTTCCCATCATCTCAGTATCTTTTTAATTTTATTAATTTAATGAAGTTAGCATCCGTTGGTATTTTATATACTACTATATAACATATTTTAGATAAATGTGTCAATAAAAGTAAAATAATAATAATTTTTACTATTATTCTACTTTTATTTGTTTTTAATAATTAAAATCAAATTACTTTAATGAGGCCTTACCACCAGCATCTTCAATTTGCTTTTTCGCATCTTCAGCTGCGTCTTTTGCCATAGCTTCTTGAATTTGTTTTGGTGCTGATTCGACTAATTCTTTTGCTTCTTTTAAGCCTAATCCAGTTAAACTACGAACAACTTTTAAAATAGCAATTTTCTTATCGGCTGGCACTTCGTCAAGCATTAAATTGAATTCTGTTTTTTCTTCAACTTCTTCTGCAACACCAGTTGCAGCTGCCATAACAACACCACCGCCTGCAGCTGCCGAAGCATCTACACCAAATGTTTCTTCAATTTTACTTACTAATTCTGACGCTTCTAATAATGTTAAAGTCTTTAAATCTTCAACGATTTGATCAATTTTTTCTGACATAATAAATAATGGTTATATTAATATTAATAAAGTTTTATGTTTTAAAGCTCAGCAAGACATTTACGCAAAGATCTCTTCATCCAATTTGATCGATGATCCCATAGTTGTACAGATAAATAAACTCTTAAAATATTTACCTTTTACCCCAGATGGACGATTTTGCTCAATTGATTTGAATAGTGCTCTTAAATTTTCAATTAATTTAGTATTTTCAAAATCTGACTTTCCAAAACTAACGTGCACAATCCCAGTTTTATCCGCTTTGTATTCAAATTTTCCTTTTTTAAATTCCGTTAAAGTAGAATCTAAAGTACTTGTTACGGTTCCTGACTTTGGAGACGGCATTAACCCTTTTGGACCAAGAACTCGGCCTAATTTAGCTAATTTTGGCATCATATTTGGAGTTGTGACTAGTAAGTCAAAATCAATATTACCTTGATTTATTTGCTCAATTAAATCATCATTTCCAACAATATCAGCACCAGCTGAGTTTGCTTCTGCAAAGTTTTCTTCATCTGTTAAAACTGCTATTTTAACTTGTTTTCCAATACCATTTGGTAAGCTTACAGTCGTACGCAATTGTTGGTCTGCGTATTTAGGATCAATATTTAAGTTAGCATGAAGTTCAACAGTTTCGACAAACTTCGTCGTTGCTGTTGACTTTAATACTTCAATCGCTTCTTCTACATTAGAATAAACAGTTTTATTTGTTTTTTCTATATTTTCTTTATGACGACGTGATAATCTTCGCATAATTTTTCTCCATTTAAAATTTATTTCATTTGAATTTAATCTACAATGGAGATACCCATATTTCGGGCAGTTCCTTCAACAATTTTCATCGCACTACTAATTTTTGTAGTATTTAAATCGGGTAATTTTGTTGCTGCAATTTCTTCTAATTGAGATTTGGTAACAGATCCTACACTTACCCGATTTGGAGTTGACGAACCTTTTTTAATTTTTGCTGCGTTTGCAAGTAACACAGACGCCGGCGGCGTTTTAAGAATAAAGGTATAACTTCTATCTTCATAAACTGAAATTTCTACAGGAATGATAAGTCCTGTTTTATCACTAGTTCTTGCGTTATAATCTTTACAAAATCCCGCAATGTTCACACCATGTTGACCTAAGGCTGGTCCTACTGGAGGTGCAGGTGTTGCTTTACCAGCTGGTAAAGCAAGTTTGATTAATGCCGTAATTTTTTTAGCCATGAAAATTTAATATTATAATTTGATAAAAAAATTTAACACTACTAAAATTTAATAAATAATTGTTGTTAAATTGCTAACAGGTGTATATTCATTAAAAATTCAGAAGAGTTATTTTAATTTTTTACACAGTAAATTAATTACAAAATGTTTACTTACTTAAATTCTATCAGTTACAAATCAAAAACCTCTTAAAAAAAGAGTAGCGCGCCCTGAAGGACTTGAACCCTCGACATCTAATTTTGGAGACTAGCGTTCTACCAACTGAACTAAGGACGCGTTTATACCTAGTATTATAATCTTATTACATTAAAATTACAAGATTTTAAATTTAAAGTAATTTTTAAAAAATTTATAATGAAGTCAACATCTCAAACGATGAATCAACAAGTAATTATTCAAAAACATTTACCTCATAATTTTCTAGCAGAAAAAATGGTCTTAAATTGCTTACTGGTAAGTATTGAATCCATTGAATTAACTTTAGAAGCTCTTCCCGTAGAAGCATTCTATTTTAAAAATCATCAAGAGATTTATAAAGCTATTATTTTTATGTATCAGAAAAAATTACCAATCGATATTTTAACTTTGATTACGTTTTTACAAGATAACGGGTTATTAGAAAAGATTGGTGGTGTCAAAGTCTTAATTGAATTGATAAGCCAAGTTCCTAATTTGGTTCATTTGGAAGAATATATTTGTTTATTAAAAGATAAGTTTTTACGTCGAAAATTAATTAAATTAGGATATGAAATCATAAATTCTGGATACATAACAAACATTTCATTGGAGAATATTATTCATGATTTTGAGAATAAACTGTTTAATTTAATGACAGAAATCAAAACCCAAAAATTATTTAGTAGTGCTGAATTGTTAAATAATGTATTTTTAGAATTAAAAAAAAAGTCTTTAAGTCCAACATTAGTCGGTCTGTCTTCAGGATTTTACGATTTAGATTTAATCACACAAGGTTTCCAAAAATCAGATTTAATTATCATTGCTGGTCGACCATCTATGGGTAAGACGGCTTTAGGATTAAATATTGCTTTAAACGTAATTAGAAATTCCAAACTGCCTGTTTTATTTTTTAGCTTAGAAATGTCGAAAGAACAAATAATGTATCGATTACTCTCAATTGAAGCCAATATTAATCAAGCAAGATTAAAAAGTGGAAAATTATACCAAAATGATTGGGTAAAATTAAATAAAATAATAAAAGTGATGTCAAAAGTTCCATTTTTTATTGATGATACACCGGACTTATCAATTCAAGATATTCAATCAAAAATTAAAACAATTTTATTTGAACAAACACAGATTGGCCTCATTGTGATTGATTATCTTCAATTAATGCAAAATCCCACTGCAAAAACAGAAAGTCGAGTTCAAGAATTATCTATTATCACAAGGGCTCTCAAAAGTCTTGCCCGACAATTTAATATTCCAATTATTACTTTATCTCAATTAAGCCGAAGCGTGGAAAATAGAATCGATAAAAAGCCAATTTTATCAGATTTACGAGAAAGTGGTTCAATTGAACAAGATGCCGATTTAGTTTTAATGTTATCGAAAACAAAAGACTTTCAGCTGAACCAGAGTCAAGCTCAAGAATATTATACCACAGAATTAATTATTGCAAAACAACGAAATGGTCCTATTGGAAGTATTAAATTAAAATTTGATCCAAGAAAAACTAAATTTTTTAATTTTGATTTATAAAAATTTATAGAATGCCCAGAACCAGATTCGAACTGGTGACACGAGGATCTTCAATCCACTGCTCTACCAACTGAGCTATCCGGGCTACTAATTGAAGTAAATTATAACTTACATTATAATGTATCATAATACTAATCTAAAAGTCAATAAGTAGTCGTACGAAATAATTTATTGACTTTTTTAGCAAACTATAGTAATTTATCATTAGGATATAGATTTAATATAATACTTAAATTTATTTAAAATGTCAGGATTGTGAGATAGCAGCATAAAATAAACTTTATTATTAGTATTAGATTTATATCTGTTTTCTAAAAATGTTTTTTAAGCTCCAATCTTTTAATTGTATAAAGATTCTTATTTTATCGAAATGACACAGAACTTTATTTATTTTTTTTTATTTCAACTTTAAGTTTCAAAACTATTAATATTTTATATGTTTTTTTTTCTAAAAGCTGATACAATAACTATTGTAGTCAATCTTACTATTTTTAACTTTATTATTTATTATAACAGGAAATTAAAAATGACACCTTTATTAGGAAATTCTATCACTAGTTCATTTGCAGTTGCTTATACTGTGTCACCTTCCTTAGGAAACTTTTTATCTAGTTTAATTGCAGGTGCTGTTGTTTTAGGAGTTATTGGAGCAGCTCTAGCTTTTATTAGTAATAATGATCGAGTTCAAAGAAACTAGTTCTTTCGGATTTGAAGACTCCAATTTTTTGGAATGATTTAGATTGCTTTCTGCTTTTACTAAGTTTTAAGAATTTTTAATTATCTCTGATACACTTTAACTCTAAACTTAATGAATCATCGAGTATAGGTTTTTAGTGTCTGGTATTTATGATTAATTTGATATAAAATAGAAAATTATTCAAGTAAATTTAAATATCACATGATAAATTTTAGCTTTGGCCCGAATATTTTTTTAGGCATTCTTGTAAGCTTTGGAGTTCTCATTTTATATTTTCTTCGAAATGTGAAACCAGAAGTTGCAAGGGACGAAGATATTTTTTTTGCAACTATCGGATTACTTTATAGTTGTATTTTAATGGTTCATGGCTGGAGATTAGATCCAATTTTACTATTTAGTCAAGTACTAATTATTATTACGGTTTTAGTTGCTGGATGGGAAAATATTCGATTACGTGGTTTAATAGCAAACATGGCAAAACTAAAAAAAAATAAAAGAAGATAACTTTTTAACGTACTATAATCTTGGTTTCAAGTTTGTAAATAACTTTGTAAAATTATGTCTAAAAAATATTCACAATTTTTTTCGGTACTATTCTTTGGTATTTTTAGTATGTCAGTAATGACAGCATCAGCGATCGATTTAGATGAAGCAACAAGAACGGTTGTTAAAGATTCCTCTGGTAAGACTATTGTTTTAACACCAGAACAAGTAAAACGGGGTAAGCGTTTATTCAATGCAACTTGTGGTGCATGTCACGTAGGTGGTGTAAGTAAGACAAACCCAAACGTTGGTTTAGATCCAGAAGCATTAAGTTTAGCAACACCGCGCCGTGATAATATTGACAGTTTAGTAGATTACTTAAAAAATCCAACAACATACGATGGTTTAGAATCTATTGCTGAAGTTCACCCAAGTATTAAGAGTGCTGATATTTATCCTCGTATGCGCTCAATTACAGATGAAGATTTGGTTGCAATTTCTGGTCATATTTTATTACAACCTAAGATTTTAACAGAAAAATGGGGTGGTGGTAAAACATATTACTAAATTTCTAAAATAACTGTTTTTTTTTTTCAAAAAGTAAAAATCATTTTACTTTTTGAAAGCTTATATAAAATTATGAAAATAGTTATATTATCCTTATACTAAAAGCATGTAGCTCAGTGGATAGAGCATCAGATTCCGATTCTGAAAGCCAAGGGTTCGATTCCCTTCATGCTTATAGTTTTTTTAAAGTTTTCTATTAGTTCGGGGCTGCTTTGGTTTCGACATTTAACATTGAATAAGGTACGATCAGGTCGAAGTTGTATTCTTCGTAAAAATCTATACATCTTAAAATAAGTGCTAATAACATTATTTCGTTTGTCTCTCGAGCAGTAAAGAATTTTAAAATTGGACAATTGCCTTCAAATTTATTACAATTCGCTGTTTAATATTGAAATTTAAATAAATTCATTAGAAAAATTTATTCACTACTACTAGACGTTTTTTTCTAGTATAGTTTAGACTTGCTTTGTATCATAATTTGTTCGTAAGAACTATGCCTGTGAATAAGTACGTTAAACAATTTTAAATGGACGTGGGTTCAATTCCCATCAGCTCCATTCTTTGCATTCGTGGCCGAGTGGTTGAAGGCACCGGACTCATAATCCGTTTTCCTATGGAACGTCACTGGTTCGAACCCAGTCGAATGCATATTAAATATTTTTCTATTGTTTTTTTCAAGATCTAGCTGTAATATGAATATTAAATGACAATTATATTTAAAAGTTGAAATTAATGGTTAAATTAAATTCTCAAAAAACAATACAAAATGTAGAAAATAATTTTCTTAAGAAAGATCTTCCAGTTTTTAAAATTGGTGACAATGTAAAGATTGGGGTAAAAATTATTGAAGGTACTCGTGAACGAGTACAATTTTATGAAGGAACGATTATTGCAAAAAAAAATACTTTAATTAATACTACAATTACGGTTCGAAAAATTTTACAAGGAATTGGTGTTGAACGAATCTTTTTAATTCATTCGCCAAAAATTGATTCGATTGAAGTACTACGTTCTTCAAAAGTAAGACGTGCAAAATTATATTATTTACGTAACTTACGAGGTAAAGCTAGTCGTTTAAAGCAAACATTTTAATAAGTTTCTCTATTTATTAAATTTTTCACAAAAAAATTTATTTGTATTAAACTTACGTAGTATAATATAAAGTAGTAAAGTAATTTCAAAATTTTGTTTTGAAATTTTGCTTTATAATTATTTAAAATAAGGAGTTATATGGTTACTTACAAGGTGACATTATTAAGTGAAGAACATGATATCAATTCAACGATTGATTGTAATGATGACGTATTCATTTTAGATGCTGCTGAAGAGCAAGGTATTGAATTACCATACTCTTGTCGTGCAGGTGCTTGTTCTACTTGTGCAGGTAAAGTGTCAAATGGCGAAATTGATCAATCAGAACAAACTTTCTTAGATGATGATCAAGTAGAAGCTGGTTTTGTTTTAACTTGTATTGCATACCCTAAATCAGATTGTACAATTTTAGTACACCAAGAAGATGAATTATACTAATAAAATTTAAGAATAAAGAATGATCGATTTACGATCATTCTTTATTTTTCCAATTAGAAGTTTAGCTCTGCAGCTTGAACTTTTTCAAATTGTTTTTTCTTTAAAACTAAGAAAACTTGTGTTAATAAAACAAAGAAACAGAACGCAAGATAACCAATAATACGAATAGGATTTTGTAAAACAATTTCCGATTCTTCTTGACCAAAACCACCTACGTTTGGATCACTATTTAAAGCTTGATCAGCTTTAACAGTTTCACCTTGTTTCACTATTAAATTTAATCCTGCAGGTACAGCTTGAGACGTTTTTGTACCATTTGAATTTACAATTACAACGTTTGATTCACCTTTTTCAGATGTTGTAACTTCTGTAATCTGTCCAGATTGTGTAGCACCAAAAACATTAACGTTACTCTTTTCACCTGTTGGATAAACTTGACCACGTCCGCGATTACCACCAGCGTAAAGTGGGTAAGCTAAATATTTCACGTTTGAATCTTTTTCTGGATCTGGTGCAACTACAGGAAAAATTAATTCTTGATGTGTTTTTCCAGCAATTGGACCAACCACTAAAATATTATCAAACTCACTACTGTATGGTGAAATAAATACACCCTTATTTTTTGCCTTTACTTCTGCTGGGATCTGATTTTTTGGAGCTAATTTAAACCCTTCCGGTAAAATTACAATTCCACCCACATTTAGATCAGCTAATTTCCCATTTGCTCCAATTTGTTGCTTCGAAGTATCATATGGTACTTTTACTTCAATTTCAAATACTGAATTCGGAAGAACAGATTGAGGAGCTTCAACTTCAATTGCTTTTTGATTTAAATGACAATTTGCACAAGCTAATTTCCCATTTGCTGCACGAGGATTTGAATAATTTTGCTGTGCAAAAACAGGGTATGCTGATGAGTCTTGAATGCCAAAACTAAAAGCAAGTGTTAAAGCAAATAAAAGACTTTTAAAAAACTTGTTAGTTGCCATAGTTTCAATATTTTTTAAGTATGGATATTCTATTATATAATTTAATTCTTTAGTAAAAACAAGATACCTAATCCAGAAAAATACAACAATAAAATTGCTAAGGACAACAATAATTGTGTTAATGGATCAGTTGATGGAGTCAAGATAGCCCCCAGAATAGTGGATAGTAATATTATATATCGCCACGCACTTAACATTTGTTTCGCCGATACAATATTTAATAAGCCAATTAAAATTTGTAAGATCGGAATTTGAAATGCCAATCCTGTACTATAAAATAAGACCAAAATAAATTCAAAATACTGATCAAACGACCAAAACGGCTCTAAAACTTCTTCACTATAATTTAAAAAGAAATTTAGCGCTGCTGGTACTAAAGTATAGTAGGAAAAGGCTAAACCTAATCCAAACAAAAGTAATGAGCTTAATAACAAGGGTAGAATAATTTTTGTTTCTTTTTTTGTTAATCCTGGCAATAAAAATAGGATTAATTGTCCAATAATAAATGGACTAGAAAAAAGTAAGCCAGTATAAAAGGCTATCTTTATAGTTGAAATAAAATATTCACCTGGCGATATTTGAAAAAATTTTACATTTTGAACTGGAAGTTCCAAAATTTTAACGAGATCTTTGACTTCAATGAACGCAATACAAGTTAACAGTAAAATTATTCCAAATACTAGAAAAAGACGCTGACGCAATTCTTCAATATGTTCAGAAAAAGGTAATTCTAATGTTACCGCTGTATTCGTTAGAAAATTAAAATTAGAATTAGTTGTCATATAATAAAAGTATATTAATACGATTCTATCAGACTGCACTATGTTTTACTTTTAAATTTTAAAAGTAAAACATAATAATAGTATAGTAATTGATTTTTTAGAAAATAAAATCAAAAGAGAAACTTTAAATTTGTTACGATAAGTAATTTACAGCTTCTAAGCGTGCTGTCGCTTTCTTTAATTCTACAGAAGCATCTAATCGAGCCTTACTTGATTCAGCGTTTTCAACGGCTAATGTTGCTTTTTCTAATTCTTGTGTAGCTTCACTTAATTGGACATTACTTAGCTCTTCTACATCATTTACTAAAACTGTTACTCGATTTCGATCAATTTCAGCTAAGCCACCACATAAAATAATAGGTGTCCATTTTTCATTTAACTTAATTCGCAATAAACCTGTGTCTAAAGCTGTAATTAATGCTGCATGACCATCTAATACCCCTACTTGGCCTGTTAAACCAGGTAAAACAACTTCATCAGCTGTTGTTGAGCAAATAACTCTATCTGGGGTAAGAACGCGAATGTTCATAACCATATGTTGTACTCCTTATTTTAGAGTTTCTGCTTTTGCAATTGCTTGGTCAAGATTACCTACAAGGTAGAACGCTTGTTCTGGTAAATCGTCTAATTCTCCATTTAATACCATTGAGAAACCTTTAATTGTATCTTCTAAACTTACATATTCACCAGGTGAACCTGTAAAAATTTCTGCAACGAAGAATGGTTGTGATAAGAATCGTTCTACTTTACGTGCTCGTGCAACCGTTAAACGATCTTCTTCTGATAATTCATCGATACCTAAAATTGCAATAATATCTTGTAATTCTTTATAACGTTGTAATGTTTCTTTTACAGCTTCAGCAATTTCATAGTGTTCCTGAGTCACAATACCAGGTTGCAACATTGTAGAAGTTGAATCTAATGGATCTACCGCAGGGTAAATACCTTTCGCTGCTAAGTTACGTGATAATACTGTTGTTGCGTCTAAATGTGCGAATGTTGTAGCTGGAGCTGGATCTGTTAAATCATCGGCAGGTACGTATACAGCTTGAATTGATGTAATTGAACCTTGTGTAGTCGAGGTAATACGTTCTTGTAACGCCCCCATTTCTGTCGCTAAGGTTGGTTGGTAACCTACTGCTGATGGCATACGTCCTAATAATGCAGATACCTCTGAACCCGCTTGTGTGAAACGGAAAATATTATCAATAAATAATAAAACATCCTGCTTGTTTACATCACGGAAGTATTCAGCCATTGTTAAAGCTGTTAAACCAACACGCATACGAGCTCCTGGAGGTTCGTTCATCTGACCGTACACAAGTGCTACTTTAGATTCTGGGAAATTTTTTTCGTTAATTACACCAGATTCTTTCATTTCTTCGTATAAATCGTTTCCTTCACGTGTACGTTCACCTACACCACCGAAAACTGATACCCCACCGTGAGCTTTGGCAATGTTGTTAATTAATTCCATAATTAAAACTGTTTTACCTACACCTGCTCCACCAAATAAACCAATTTTACCACCACGACGGTATGGTGCTAACAAATCAACTACTTTAATACCTGTTTCAAAGATCGATGGCTTTGTTTCTAATTCTGTAAATGCTGGCGCATCACGGTGAATTGGTAAAGTTTCATCATATGAAACATCACCTTGCTCATCAACTGGTTCACCAATTACGTTAAAAATTCGACCTAAAGTTGGAGTACCTACTGGTACAGCAATTGGAGTACCTAAGTCAATAGCTTCAACACCACGCTTTAAACCGTCTGTTGAACGCATTGATACGGCACGTACTTGATTATCGCCTAGTAATTGTTGAACTTCAACAATTGTTGACGTCCCATCTTCTAATTCAATTTTAAGTGCAGTGTAAATAGGTGGTAAATTTCCTTCAGAAAATTGAATATCTAATACAGGACCAATGATTTGAGTAACGTAACCTTTATTTAAATTAGTTTTTACCATTTTGATTTAACATATTTAAAATATTGTAGAATAAATATACTTTCGCAATCCGACCTGTCCGTAAAATACTAACAAATTTGAAATTTAAGAATTAACTATCATTGTACAACAAAATAACTGGAATTCTTGAATATAATCATATTTAATAAAAATCATACTAGGCTCAATCAACTATTTTCTGTTAATCTTCCTGTTACTTTTAACCAATTTCGTGCTCCAGGATAATTGTCCGGAGCTAATTTTAGGGCCTGAATCCAATATTCAGCTGCTTTGTCAAAGAGTTCTTTAGATAATTCAATGTATTCATCCTCTTCTAAACTTTGAGCGCGGAGCGCCTGAGAATGATAAATTACGGCAATGTTATTTAAAGCTTGCGGAAGATTCGAGTTTAACGCCAATGCTTGGTGATAAAATTCTAATGCTTGTGTATATTTACCAGTATTTCCATAAATTAAACCGATGTTATAGAGTGTATAGCTACGATCGTACGGATCTTCTTCTACTTGAAGAGCCTCATAATAATTTTGTAACGCCTCAGCATATCTTCCTCTTGATTGAGCTGCCATTCCAGCTCGATAATACGAAAAAGCTTGTTTTTCTTGTTTACTCGCAGGTAAAACTTTTAAAAGAATATCAGCGATTACCGTAAATGTTTTATCGATAAAATTACCCATAAAATTCTCCTTTTAAACTAATATCTATTATCATTAAAGACTTAGAGTTATTATATATTGAAAATAATAACTCTAATAATTTTTAAACGGAATTAGATGCAACAAAAGGAAATAATGATAAAACTCGTGCGCGTTTAATTGCTTTTGCTAATTTTCGTTGTTGTTGAACAGTTACACCGGTTGCACGGCGAGGAAGAATTTTTCCTTGTTCTGTGACAAACAACGTAAGTAAATCAATATCTTTATAATCAATTTTTTGATTAATACTAATGGGTGACATTTTTTGTTTTTTTAATACCATAAGTTGTTTATTTAATTTCTTTATGTAGAGTTGGTTTATTACAATGTGGGCAATATTTCTTTAATTCAATTCGTTCTGGATTATTTCGACGATTTTTTTGTGTTGTGTATCGGGAAACACCCGGTGATCGTTTATCTAAATTGGAACGACACTCTGTACATTCTAAAGTAATTAAGATTCGAGTCCCTTTATTTTTTGCCATATAAATTTAAAATAATAATTTTATCTATATAGTGCCTAAAATTTCGGATCTTATCAAGAGTTAATCTTAATTATCATCATAAAAAATTTTTAAAGTAAAAACTTTTAATTTTTTAGCAAATATACTATATTACAGTAAATCTTAGATTTGTAAAATAATTATTAAAAATATTTAAATAAACAATAAGATGGCTAATAATAAATCTGCAAAAAAACGTATTGGCATTAATGAACGAAATCGTTTAAGAAATCGTTACTATAAAAGTTCTGTGCGAACTCTGATCAAAATGTTTTTTCAAGATCTGGAAATCTACAAAACATCTCAAAATCCAGAAGATAAAGAAAAATTAAAAAAAATTTTAAGCTCAATTTATAGTCTTATGGATAAAGGGACAAAAAAAAATATATTTCATAAAAGCGCCGCTGCAAGAAAAAAATCAAAATTAGCAGCTTATTTAAAAACTGCTGATGTTTAACTCTCGAAAACTAACCATCTTTATGTATTACTGTGTTAAGAAAATTTTTAATTTTCTTAACATTTTTTGAACATAAAAAACCTAATAAAATATGCAATTCCAATATAATTAATAATTGCAGTTACTAACAAAAATTATAAAACAAACTATGAATTATATCAATGCGCTCCCAGATTTTCTGACGATGCAAAGGATAAGCTTTTGTTGGTTTATTACTCAAGGTTTAAATGAAGAATTGGCTTTATTTTCTCGAATTCATGACTTTAATCAAAATACTGAGTACATTATGTTTGGGGATGAATATAATTTAATAAAACCACCTTATAACCTATTAATTGCAAGAAAATATAGTGGAAACTATAGAGCCCAACTAGTTATCCCAATTGAAGTGCGAAATAAAGTTATCAATAGTGTTCGCTATCACAACCAATTCCCAATTATTACTTTGCCTTTAATGACTACCTACGCAACATTCGTCATTAATGGATGTGAACGTGTAATTGTAAGTCAAATCATTCGAAGTCCTGGAGTTTATTTTGAGAAAAATAAAAACCAACGAAGTCTTAGCCAATTTAAACGAAAATTATCAACTGATATTAACAAATTAAGATCATTTTTGCCTTCGGGAGAAGCATTTATTTCCGAATCAGATTTATTCTTTCCTATTCCAACAACCACTTTTGATTCCGTCAAAAAAAGACAAAAAACCATTCCTCATTGGAAGAATGATTCCATTTATTACTATTCACTTCAGTATTTGAAAAAAGCGGAGCAAACTTCATCTTTTTATTTTTTACAATGTTTTAAATTATATCGAATTGTTATCAAAATTTCCAACCATAACTCCAAAATTAAATTTGTTCAACTTTTTTTAAAATGGTTAAAATTGCAAAGTAATAATTTAAATTTCAAAACAAATTTTGAAAATAATAAAGTTTTTCACTTAGTAAAATATTATAACTATTTACTAAAACTTCTAGTAAAATATGAAATTTTACAAAAAGAAGTTCAAAGTAGGACTTCAGAATTAGATGCGCAATTTCTTCAAGAAAAGAATACTATGTCTTTGACGGACAATTTAGTATTTTCTGACAAACAGATATTAAAATTATTCCAAAAATATGAGAAAGCGATAATTGATTTGCAAAAATTAACCCAAACTGAATTAAATTCCCAATTGTTGTTTATTACAAAAGAACCTCAGGATTGGTTAATCGAGATGAGCCATTTTTCATTCTTACAAAAAAATTTAAAGCAAACTATTTCAAAAGTCCTAGATGTTCATAAGCTATTGCATTCACAAAGTTTACGCCCAGCCATCTATTTTTCAATTAGTTTAAAAGAACAGTTGAAATATATTTTTGGAAAACAGAAGTTAACACACAAGCCCGAACGCCATAAATATTTGAAAACAAAGACACAATTATTGTCTTACCGAAAAGATCATGAAATTAAAACAAATTATCACCATAAATATGATGAAAAAGATCTATATACTGCCACTTTAATTCCTGAGTATGGATCTTGGATTCGTTTCATATTCCAAAAGAATACGAAAATTAATTCGTATAAATATCCAATCAAGAATCAAGAAGATGAGGTTATGATTCAATTGGATAAAGTAAATCAGAAACCAATTCTTTATTTACTAAAAGAAATGGGGTTAACAGATTTAGAAATTTATCAAAATTTACAATATTCAGACTTTTTCTATTTTAATAAACCTTTACTCTTAAATTCAAAAAATTCCAATGATCCATTATCAAGATTCAATTTAACTTTAGATTATTTTAAGAATATTTCGGAATTTTCTCGCATTTTTGATTCGAATTATTATCGATTAGGGCGAGTTGGAAGATTAAAAATTAATAATCGTTTAAATCTTCGAATTAGTGAACGACTTCAAACAGTCACTTATGAGGATATTTTTGCTATTATTGATAAATTAATCAGTTTGACGATTTCAAAAACTGTTCAAGACGATATTGATCACTTAAAAAATCGTCGCGTTCGTTCGGTAGGGGAACTTTTACAAAATTTATTTCGAATAGGATTTCAACGTTTAGTTCGAAAATTACGGAATCAAACAAATAAAATCGATTCAAGTCATTTGTTAAGTTTTAATATCGTAAATGCAACTGTAAGAGAATTTTTTGGGTCAAGTCAATTGTCTCAATATTTAGACCAAACAAACCCTTTATCATCTTTAACTCATCGCCGTCGAATAAGTGGCTTAGGCCCTGGTGGATTTGATCGAGACCGAATTAGTTTTGCTGTGCGAGATATTCATCCAAGTCACTATGGACGAATTTGTCCCATTGAAACACCTGAAGGACAAAACGTTGGTTTAATTGCTTCTTTAACTACATGTGCTCGAGTTAATAAATCAGGATTTTTAGAAACACCATTTTGGCGAGTTATTAACGGAAAAGTTTTAAAAACAGGGGACCCAATCTATTTAACAGCTGACATTGAAGATTTATATAGAATTGCACCAGCTGATATTTCAACTAATCAAGAAAATTATTTAACAAAAAATCTTATTCCGGTTCGGTATCAACAAGAAATTATTAGTGTTACACCATCTGAAGTTGATTTTATTGCTATATCACCCGTTCAAGTTGTTTCTGTAGCAGCTTCTTTAATTCCTTTTTTTGAACACGATGATGCTAACCGAGCATTAATGGGATCGAATATGCAACGTCAATCAGTACCATTAATTTTACCACAAAAACCAATTGTTGGGACTGGCTTAGAAAATCAGATTGCTATTGATTCAGGCATGACTTTGAATGCCCAAACGTCAGGTATTGTAAGTTCTGTCACTGCTAATAAAATTGTTATTAAAGATAAGAAAGGAAAAAAAGTAGCTTACAAATTACAAAAGTACTTACGTTCCAATCAACAAACATGTATTAATCATAGACCAATTGTTTGGAAAGGTGAAACTGTCCAGTCGGGACAAATGTTAACAGATGGACCTGCAATAACCGAAAGTGAACTATCTTTAGGTCAAAATGTTTTAGTAGGTTATATGCCATGGCAAGGTTATAACTTCGAAGACGCTATTTTAATAAGTGAGCGATTAGTTTACGATGATATTTTTACATCAATTCATATTGAACGTTACAAAATTGAAATTGATAAAAATTCAGAGGTATCAGAGCAAGCGACAAAAAATATTCCAAATCTAAGTTTAGCCGAAGTTAATCATTTAAACGATGATGGTATTGTGACTGTGGGAACGTTTGTAAAACCAGGGGATATTTTAGTAGGAAAGGTTATTTCTAATAATACCTCAGAACAATTGCCCGAATCGAAGTTATTAAGAGCAATTTTTGGAGCTAAAGCAAAAGGCGTTAAAGATAATTCTTATCGCATGCCAGATGGTGAATATGGTCGGGTCATTGAAACTGTGACTTTTAATCGTCGAACAAAATTAACTTATAAATTTGAAAAAATTTATATTTTTATTGCCCAAATCCGGAAAATTCAAGTAGGCGACAAAATTGCTGGTCGGCATGGTAATAAAGGAATTATTTCACGAATTTTACCACGTCAAGACATGCCGTTTTTACCAGATGGTACACCCATTGATATTATTTTAAATCCATTAGGCGTACCATCTCGAATGAATGTGGGTCAATTATACGAATGTTTATTAGGTTTAGCCGGTGATCGATTAAATTCAAGATTTAAAATTTTACCGTTTGATGAAATGTATGGGTTAGAAATATCACGAATTTTAATTAACAAAAAATTACGTCAAGCTTCTATTGCCAAGAATGAAAGTTGGTTATTTAATCCTTATGCCCCTGGTAAAATGATTTTAATCGATGGGCGAACAGGTCAAGAATTTGATAATCCGGTCACGGTTGGAAATGCCTACATGTTAAAATTAATTCATTTAGTCGACGATAAAATGCATGCACGTGCAACAGGTCCGTATTCTCTTATTACTCAACAACCGTTAAGAGGAAAAGCTCAACATGGTGGTCAACGATTCGGTGAAATGGAAGTTTGGGCCTTAGAAGGCTTTGGAGCCGCTTTTACATTAAAAGAGTTATTAACGATTAAGTCTGATGATATGCAAGGACGAAATGAAACATTAAATGCGATTGTAAAAGGTCAACAAATTCCAAAATTCGGAATTCCTGAATCATTTAAAGTTTTATTACAAGAATTGCGATCAATTGGTTTAGATATGAGTACTTATAAAATTGAAAAATTTAGTTCTAGTAAAAAATATGAAGTTGAGATTAATTTGATCGAAAAATATAACGCATCATCAAAAACATTCTCGCCCAATTCAAACATTAATGACATTTCATTTTAAAAATAATGGTACAATTTGCAAAAGAATTTGATTACATAAAAATTAAATTGGCATCTCCATTCCGAATTTTACAATGGGCAAACCGAAAATTACCAAATGGTCAATTTGTTGGAGAAGTTCAAAAATCTGAAACAATCAATTACAGAACTTTTAAACCAGAAATGGATGGATTGTTTTGCGAACGAATTTTTGGTCCAAGTAAAAGTTTAGAGTGTGCCTGTGGTAAATATAAACGTGTTCGATATGAAGGCTTAATTTGTGAAAGGTGTGGAGTCGAATTAACAGAATCACGCGTTCGAAGACACCGAATGGGATATATTAATTTAATATATCCCGTAACACATGTTTGGTATATTAATAGTCGGCCAAATTTTATGGCACTATTGTTAGAAGTAGAAGAATGTGAAAAACAATTAGATACAACATATACTCCTCATTCTGAAAAATGCAAAAAATGTGAGGGATTAAAACTAACGACATCAACGGTGGTTGATTTATGGGATGAAAGAATTAAACGAATAAAATTAGCTTCTTTAGCCTACTTTATTGCGGAGGATGAAATTTCATTTTATGGATTACATTGGGATTTACAACAGTATCGAAGAAGTAGAGAACTTGGTTACAGTGGTTATCCCTTAAAACCTTATCCTAAACCGCAAAATCGACGTTATAATACTCCAAAATATCTTTTACGTGCGACACCTAATTTTTTAATTGGTGCTCCATTAATTAAGAGAGAATTAGAAAAACTTGATTTAAAATCTGAAATATTCAAAACACGGTACTTTATTTTGGTTTGTACGAAAGTATTAAACAAAGAGAAACCATTATATGATGAATCAAAATGGTTTAGAAAATGGGAACAATTACGTATTTATAAAATCCGTGAACAAGCTATAAAGCGAATTCGGATTTTAGAAAATTTAGTTGGAACTGGTTCAAGTCCAGCGTGGATGATTTTAACAATCTTACCAGTAATTCCACCAGCTTTAAGACCAATGATTCAATTAGAAGGCGGACGCTTTGCAACTTCCGATTTAAATGAATTATATCGTCGTATTATTACGCGAAATAATCGATTATTAAGATTATTAGAAATTGATGCTCCTCAATTAATTATTCGAAATGAAAAAAGATTGTTACAAGAAGCTGTTGATACTTTAATTGATAATGGAAAACGTGGTAAAATTGCATTAAGCGCAAATAATCGCCCACTAAAATCATTGTCAGATATCATTAAAGGTAAGCATGGTCGCTTCCGTCAAAATTTATTAGGGAAGCGGGTGGATTATTCAGGTAGATCTGTTATTGTTGTTGGTCCTAGTTTAAAATTAAATCAATGTGGATTGCCTTATGAAATGGCTATTGAATTGTTTCAACCATTTATTATTCGAGAACTAATTAATCAAGGTTTAGCAAGTAACATGAAAATTGCTAAAAACTTAATTCAACAGAATGAACCGATCATTGATCCAGTTTTAGAAAAAGTTTTAACAAATCATCCTATCTTCCTTAATCGTGCTCCGACTTTACATCGTTTAGGTATTCAAGCTTTTGAACCGATTCTAGTACAAGGTCGAGCAATTAAATTGCACCCATTAGTTTGTTCTGCATTTAATGCCGATTTTGATGGAGACCAGATGGCTGTTCACATTCCATTATCATTAGAATCTCAGGCTGAATGTTACATGCTCATGTTAGCACCTTATAATTTTTTATCACCAGCAAATGGTGAACCAATCGTTATGCCGAGTCAAGATATGGTTTTGGGATGTTATTACTTAACAGTTAATAATATTAAAGGTTTACTTGGTTCAAGTCATTACTTTTCTAATTTAGAAGATGTTATATTAGCTTATAGCCAAAATCAAATAGAACTTCATAGTTCGATTTGGATTCGTTTAAATGAGGAACATACATCAAAATCAGAATTAAAAAAAATAGTAAAGTTAAAGAATAATACTGTTGTTGAATACTATGAGAATTTGCAAATTAAGAAAGATGAAAATGGTGAAATAATGGTGCAATATCTTCAAACAACGACGGGACGTGTAATATTAAATTATACAATTCAGAAAACTTTAAATTTCTTATAAATCGATAAAGTAAATAACTAACTAAATTTTATGAAAGATTATACTTATCAAAATGACCTCGTAGGGAAAAAACAACTAAGAGAACTGTTAGCATGGAGTTTTACGAATTATGATTCAATGCAAGCTTGTTTTTTAGCTGACGAGCTAAAATATTTAGGTTTTAAATATGCAACTCAAGCTGGTATTTCCATTAGTATTGAAGACTTGAAAATTCCATTTGTTAAAAATTTAATGTTAGAAAAAGCTAACAAAGAAATAATTAATGCGGAAAAAATTTATTTAAAAGGAAAAATTACAGATATTGAACGATTTCAAAAAATTATTGATACTTGGAGTTTGACAAGTGAATCTTTAAAAGATCAGGTTATTCATTATTTCAAAAATTATGATCCTTTAAATTCGGTTTATATCATGGCCTTTTCTGGTGCCCGAGGAAATCTTTCCCAAGTTCGACAATTAGTTGGTATGAGAGGTTTAATGTCGGATCCAAGTGGTGAAATTATGAAGTTACCAATTAAAAAGAATTTTCGTGAAGGATTAACGATCACAGATTACTTAATGTCTGGTTATGGAGCGCGAAAAGGTATTGTGGATACTGCTTTAAAAACTGCAAATTCCGGTTATTTAACACGTCGCTTAATCGATGTTGCCCAGGATATTTTAATTCGTGAAAAAGATTGTTTAACGACTCATTCATTTTTAATTACAATAGACAAAACGAATGCAAAAAAGAATGAAACAATGTATGCAAAAATAGTAGGTCGAATTCTTAATAAACCAATTACTAATCCAGATACGGGAGGTTTCATTGCGACCACTGGTACACCGATTACACCGAGTTTAATCCAAGAACTAAAACAGAAAAAAATTGATCAACTTTATATCCGTTCACCATTAACTTGTAATTTATATCGAGCCATTTGTCAAAAATGTTATGGTTGGGATTTAGCAAATGAAAATTTAGTCGACATCGGTGAAGCTGTCGGTATTTTAGCTGGTCAATCCATTGGTGAACCGGGAACACAGCTTACAATGCGTACGTTTCATACCGGCGGTATCTTCACCTCAGAAGCCCGACAACAAATCATCAGTCCAGTCAATGGAATTGTTCGATTTTATAAAACATTAAAAACCGTAATTTTACGAACAAATCGAGGTGAGGATGTTCGTGTTACAAAAAATTCTGGTTCTTTAATTTTAATTCCAGATGACAAAAATCAGGATTTGGTTCAATTAGAAGTTTTGAGAAATACCATCTTATTTCCCAAAAATAACCAATATATTTTAAAAGATACGGTTATTGGAGAATTAATTAATACAAACAAGCAAGTTAAAACAGAAGTTAAGCCCATCTTAAGTGATGCCTGTGGTGAAATTTTTATGCCGCGATTAAAAAAGAAAGTTAACGTATTAAATAATAATAAATTAATTTGGATCTTATCTGGACAACTTTATAATAGCCCTAATAATTCGTTTATAAATTTTTATCCAGATTATAAACTAAATAAATATAGTTATATATTTCGAACTAAAATCATTAATCATTATCCAGGATCGATTGAATTTATCAATAATAAACAAAGTTTATATCAGCAATCAATTCGAACACTGAATACAAAATACGTATTCTTAAATTCCAATTTAAAAAAACTTACGAAATCGGTTCAAAATAAAAATTATTTATTTAATTTCAATGATTTAAGGTATCTTGTCGAAATCAAACAAAATAATTTAAAGTCGTTTCTTCAGATGACACGAAATGAACAATTTGGAACATTAGTGACAACTTCATTTCGAACACTAACTGGAGGAATTTTATATTATGACTATCGAAACATTTTCAAATTTAATGAGCAAAATGAAATTATTTATTATTGGAATCGTTCAAATAATAAACATAAATATAAATCTATTGTTTTCCATCGAACGATTATTTGGTTAGGTGAAGAAATTCATAAAGTAAACTGTGAGCAAAATGTTTTATTAGTCGAACATGGTGATTTAATTTCTGAAGGATTTGAGATTATTCCTGGCCTTTTTTCAAAAACCTCTGGAATTGTCATGGTTAAACAAAAAAGTAGTATTGTTCAAACCATTTCAATTAAATCAGGATTGGTTTATGAAGGACAAAGATTTAAAAATACTGCTAAAAAAATTTATTATCCTGGTGAGGTGATTTTTTCGAATATTCGAATTCGAAAACTATCATTTTGTGAACATATCATTGGGAAAAAAACAGAACAATTACTGATACGTCCGGTAGAATTATATGAAATGCCATATTCGAACCTTACCTCTATTGAGTCTCAAAATAAAATTAATTTAAATTCGAATTTACAATTAAAAACTAAAAACATTTATACGTATAAACCAAATCAAATTCTAAAAGGTACTACAAGTTTAAATTTAGTCAGTAATAGTTTAACATTTAAAACCAATCTTTTATTTAGCAATCAAACCAATATTGAATTAATAAATAATAAAAAAACAAATTCAGTCGACCTTCGAATTAGTGAAAAATTAAATTTAAATAATTATATTTCGCCCTATCTAAAATATAAACATTTAGAACCATGTTGTTTAGTCCAAAAAGACCAATTTATTGACGCTTATAGTGTTTTAGGGTATTTAGAAGCTATTACAAAGAATTCTTTAGAAGTTGTAAAATTTAAAGTCAAGAAAAGAAATACGAAACAAATTTTACTTATTTCGAATCAAGATTGTTTAACATTGAAAAAGAGTCAATTTGCAGATAAGAAATTAAACGATTTTATTATTACTAGTTCCAATGTTAGTGAAACAGGAAAAATTATTATTGAAAATAATAATTTCTTAACTCTACAAAAAGGAAAACCCTATTTCTTCCCAAATTGTAAAAATGATAATTTAATCGACAATATTAATCTACAGTATAAGCTTGTTTCTCCAGATCGTATCCAAACGCGAATATCAACAAATCGTCGAATCGGATTAAACTATTTGAATCCTTTAAAACTGTCGATTACAAAAAAATTCGATACAAACTCTTTTTCGAAAACAAAAAAATCAGAATTTTCAAAACTATTCTGGAAAAAAGATGGAAAACTTTATAGTTCATTAATTCCACAATTTTTTAAAAAATTTTCAATTAAGAACGAGAGTTCGGACTTAAAGTTAAATGAAATGTTATACCCCAAAACGTTAAAAAAACCAATTGTAACAAAACGAGAACGTATGCTTTTCATGAAAAGTTCCGATATTATAGAAAATAAATTTAAACAATCAACAAATTCTTCTTCACAATTGGCATTAATTAAATTTGTTGAACATCATTTTACAAAAGCTACTAAAGCAATTGGTCTTTATTCCATTACAGAAGATTTCTTTGAACAAGACGTTAATAGTGTATTTTGTAAAAATAGTCAATTTATTGAAGATGGAGAAACAATTGGTTTATTAAATTTAGAAAAAGAAATTACTGGTGATATTGTTCAAGGTTTACCACGTATTGAAGAAATTTTAGAAGCTCGTAAAAAAAATATTGTGATTAAAAGAATTCCTACGAGTCAAAAAAAAGGTTTATTAGTTCAAAAGACAAGTTTAGATCCAAATTTTGAATTTAGGAAATTAGGAACAGCCATTCAAGAAAATGAGAAGATCAATCCGCACAAATTGTTAAAAGTTTATTTTAACTACTACGGTTTAGTTAAATCTTTTTTATGTGATAGAACAGAATCAGTCCAATCTACGCGTCTAATGATGAATTATGAAGGAAGTTACAAAAGCTTTAAAAAGGTTCAATCTTTTATACTAAAATCCGTTCAAGCAGTTTATGAATCACAAGGAGTTACGATTAATGATAAACATTTAGAAGTTATTATTAAACAGATGACAACAAAAGTCTTAATTACGTATGAAGGAAATACACCATTATTAAGACGAGAAGTCGTTGATTTATATCATATTCGATATATTAATCAAATTATCAGCACGCAAAATAAACAACCAGCCTGCTATATTCCACTCTTATTAGGAATTACAAAAGCAGCCTTAAATAATCCTAGTTTTATTTCAGCTGCTAGTTTCCAAGAAACTACAAGAGTTTTGACAAAAGCCGCTATTGGAGGACGTATCGATTGGTTACGGGGACTAAAAGAAAATATTATTATTGGTCATTTAATTCCCGCAGGAACAGGTTCGCAAAATTATCGAAATTGTTTTAAAAACTATCTATACTCAGATTCTAATTTAAAAGCCATTGTAGAACCAAGAACAAAAATTACGAAAAATAATTAATGTGGACAAGTGATTTAATATTTGGTAGTATTCGTAGAAAAAATACATAGGTTAATTAAGTAATTTAAAATTTTATGTCTGATATAAGTTTATCACAATTATTAAAAGCTGGAGTTCATTTTGGTCATAAAGCTTACCGCTGGAATCCTAAAATGTTTCCGTATATTTACAGTGAAGTAAATAATATCCATATTCTAGATTTAGTTCAATCTGCAACTTTGCTAAAAGAAGCAAATAGTTATTTGCAATCTGCTGCTAGTGAAGGAAAAACATTCCTATTTATAGGGACAAAACGTCAAGCTAGTACTTTAATTGCTCAAGAAGCTAAACGTTGTGATTCATTTTATGTGAATCATCGTTGGCTAGGTGGTATGTTAACAAATTGGTCAACGATTACAGAGAGAATTAACTATTTAAAAGATCTTGAACAACAAGAAGCAAATGGAACATTTAGTTTGTTAACAAAAAAAGAAGGGGTTCTAAGACAAAAAGAATTGAATAAATTACGTCAACATTTCGATGGAATAAAAACAATGACGGGTTTACCAGATGTTGCTATTGTTATTGATCAAAAGAGAGAAATGACAGCGATTCAAGAATGTAGAAAATTAGGGATTCCGATTGTTTCTATTTTAGACACAAATTGTGATCCAGATTTAGTTGATATTCCGATTCCGGGTAATGATGACGCTGTCCGCTCTATTAAATTAATTTTAAAATCTTTAACAGATAGTATTATTAGTGGTAAGGCAAAATTAAACTAAGTCGTTATAGCTAATTAATTTTTAGAAAAGTGAAGTTATTTGTCTTCATTTTTCTAAAAACGGGCAGTTAATATTTTGTAGTTTTTTTTAGTGCCTAACATTAAACTTTTATTTTGAATTAGAAAGGTTCCAAATAATACAGCATATTCATTGTAAATCTTAATCTTTCTCCCTTTTTTATTAAAATTTATATTAAACGTTAAGTAAAAAATAGTTAATTATATCAAAAACCATGAAATTTCATGGTTTTTGATAGGTTTGATATACTAATTACTAATTAGTAACGGCCACCCTCTGGATTAGCTTGAACACTATAAGATTTAGTAGTGTAGATAATTTGACGAGCAGGACCTTCTTGACGATCTAAGTAGAAACCTGGTTCGTTAGTAGGGCGGTTTACGATGAAAGACATAACACAACTTTCAGTACCGTAACTAGCATCAAATGCATTCATACGTAAGTAGCCTGAAGCACATGACTTACGAGCTTCACGTAATTCGAACATTACTGTAGCAGCATCTTTAATATCGAATAATGGTAAACCCCATAATTCCCAGTAGCTGTTACGTGGGTGTGGATCATCTGTCCACTCAATGTTCATTGCAAAACCTTTTGCAATTGCGTAAGCAACTTGCTTTTCAATTTGTTGATCAGTTAAATCTGGTAAGAACGAGAAACAACCTTGTGTAAGTCTCACTATTCAAATACTCCTTTAATAATTAATTTTGTAACTTATACTTATACGTTTGCTGTTGGTGTTTGAGCAAAATCAGCTGTATCTGTAGATGTGTAGTTGAAAGAAATATCTTTCCATAAATCTAAAGCTGTTTGTAACGGACCACATGTTTTAGCAGCGTCGCGTAAAATTTGAGGACCTACAGCGTTGTTAAAGTAATCTACACCTTCGTTACGAGCTAATACCATTGCTTCTAAAGCAACACGGTTTGCTGTAGCACCGGCTTGGATACCATCAGGGTGACCAATTGTACCACCACCGAATTGTAATACTACATCATCACCTAAGTAGTGAATTAATTGGTGCATTTGACCACAGTGAATACCACCAGATGCAACTGGCATACACTTACGTAAACTTGCCCAAGTCATTTCGAAGAAAATACCGTAAGGTAAGTTAACATCTAAGTTTGTTAAACGTAAAATATCATAGAAACCTTTAATCATTAAAGGATCACCTTCTAATTTACCTACAACTGTACCAGCATGGATATGATCTACACCAGACATACGCATCCATTTACAAATAACACGGAAGTTAATACCGTGATTCTTTTGACGTGCATAAGTTGAATTACCAGCACGGTGTAAATGTAATAACATATCATTTTCACGAGACCATAAAGCAATACTTTGGATTGCAGTATAACCCATTACTAAATCGATCATGATAACGATAGAACCTACAGCTTTGGCATACTCAGCACGCTTGTAAACTTCTTCCATAGTAGCTGCAGTAACGTTTAAGTATGAACCTTTAACTTCACCTGTAGCTGCAGATGCACGGTTAATACCTTCCATACAGTATAAGAAACGTTCTCTCCAACGCATGAATGGTTGTGAGTTAATGTTTTCATCATCCTTTAAGAAGTCTAAACCACCTTTTAAACCTTCAAAAACTACACGACCGTAGTTCTTACCAGATAAACCTAATTTAGGCTTAACTGTAGCACCTAATAACGGGATACCATATTTGTTTAAACGCTCACGCTCTACAATGATACCTGTCGCAGGACCTTGGAAAGTTTTTAAGTATGAATGCGGAATACGCATATCTTCTAAACGTAAAGCAGAAATTGCTTTAAATCCGAAAACGTTACCAATAATAGAAGCTGTTAAGTTAGCTAAAGAACCTTCTTCAAATAAATCACATTCGTATGCAATGAAAGCGAAGTATTGATCAGGCGTATTTGGAACTGGATCTACACGATAAGCTTTAGCACGGTAGCGATCACAAGCTGTTAATAAATCAGTCCATACAACTGTCCATGTAGCTGTTGAAGATTCACCAGCTACAGCAGCAGCTGCTTCTACTGGATCTACACCTGGTTGTGGCGTAATACGGAATAATGCTAAAACATCAGTTGTTTTAACTGCGTATGAAGCATCCCAGTAACCCATCTTAGCGTAAGGAATTACACCAGATTCGTAACGGTCACTTTTAATTCGAGTCCGTTCTGATACAGATTGAGACATTGATTTCTCCTTAGAATAAAAAGGCAATATATAATAGATACTTAACTAATTTCTTTGAATTAGTTCTGTCGGTTGAATTATTTTGAACAACCTTATCTAATATTATAACATGATTCTCATCCATTGCAACTACAGAGTTAACCTATATTAGTTATAACTTTTAAGAATAGTTTTAAATGATTATCTAACTTAGAAATGACAAAAGTTTAAATCTCCAAAAAAATTATCTAATTTTTTTATTAATTTCTAATCAATTGAATCAGTATAATAATAATTAACTTAATAAAATCAATTATTAAAGAGTATAAAATGAATTTAGAAAACTGGTTTCTAACTTAGTTTGAAATAAAATTTTATCTTCTACGAAAGGTAAGAAAAATTAAATGAAATAAAATATGGTTAAAAAATCAAATAAGTCGTTAAATAAAAATATAACGCAATTAATAAATAAAACATATCAATACGGATTTTCAACAAATATCGAAAAAGATATCATTGAAAAAGGTTTAAATGAAAAAACAGTTAGATTAATTTCAGAAAAAAAAAAAGAACCTGAATTTCTACTAAAGTTTCGATTAAAAGCTTATAAAAAATGGCAGCAAATGTCAGAACCTGAATGGGCTTATTTAAAATTTCCTCAGATTGATTATCAAGATATTACATATTATTCAGCACCAAAATCACAGAAAAAATTAAATGATTTAAGTGAAGTTGATCCGGAATTACTAAAAACATTCGATAAGTTAGGGATTTCGTTAAACGAACAAAAAAGATTAACTAATGTGGCAGTTGATATAGTCTTTGATAGTGTTTCTATTGGAACTAGTTTCCAAGAAGAGTTAAGTAAGTCAGGTGTAATCTTTGCCTCAATTTCAGAAGCCGTTCATGATTATCCAGAATTAGTCGAAAAATACTTAGGATCTGTAGTTCCAATTGGGGATAATTATTTTGCAGCTTTGAATTCTGCTGTTTTTACGGATGGTTCATTTTGTTATATTCCCCAAGATACAATTTGTCCATTAGATTTATCTACTTATTTTAGAATTAATGATCAGAATTCAGGTCAATTTGAACGAACATTAATTATCTCGGAAAAAAACAGTAGTGTAAATTATTTAGAGGGCTGCACAGCCCCACAATACGATACTAACCAATTACACGCAGCGGTTGTAGAGTTAGTAGCTTTAGAAAATGCTAATATCAAATATTCAACCGTACAAAATTGGTATTCCGGTGACGAATTGGGAAATGGTGGAGTTTACAACTTTGTAACTAAACGAGGTTTATGTGCTGGGACAAATTCTAAGATCTCTTGGACACAAGTTGAAACTGGGTCATCAATTACTTGGAAATATCCAAGTTGTGTATTAGTTGGAAATGATTCGCAAGGTGAATTTTATTCAGTTGCTTTAACAAATAATTATCAGCAAGCAGATACTGGAACGAAAATGACTCACATTGGCAAAAATACACGAAGTCGAATTATTTCAAAAGGTATTTCGGCTGGAAAATCAAAAAATAGCTATCGTGGTTTAGTAAGTGTTAGAAATAAAGCTTTGGGTGCTCGAAATTATTCTCAATGTGATTCATTACTAATTGGAAATTTATCTAATGCAAATACATTTCCAATTATATCTGTTCAAAATTCTACCAGTAAAATTGAACATGAAGCTTCAACATCGAAAATCGGTGAGGAACAAATTTTTTACTTTTTACAACGTGGTATTGGAATAGAAAAAGCTGTTGAATTAATGATCAGTGGGTTCTGTCGTGAAATCTTCACAGAATTGCCGTTAGAGTTTGCCGCAGAAGCAGATAAATTATTAACTTTAAAATTAGAAGGAAGTGTTGGCTAATGAATTCAAATTATCCTGTATTAGAAATTAAAGATTTAAAAGTTTCAATTAATGAAAATGAAATTTTAAAGAATCTAAACTTAAAAGTAAATAAAGGTGAAATTCACGCGATTATGGGTCCCAATGGATCAGGTAAAAGTACATTTTCGAAAGTTATCGCAGGTCATCCTGCATATTCCGTTTCAAGCGGTGATATTATGTTCAAAGGGTCAAGTATTTTAGAACTTGAGCCAGAAGATAGATCACATTTAGGCATTTTTCTAGCCTTTCAATATCCAATTGAAATTCCTGGAGTAAGTAATGAGGATTTTTTACGTTTAGCTTACAATTCAAAACAAAAATTTTACAATAAACCTGAAGTAGACCCACTTGAATTTTTATCCATTATTGATGAAAAATTAAAACTTGTTAATATGTCGCCACTGTTTTTAAGTAGAAATGTTAATGAAGGATTTTCAGGGGGTGAAAAAAAACGAAATGAAATTTTACAAATGATTCTTTTAGACTCAGAAGTCTGCATTCTAGATGAAACTGATTCTGGATTAGACATTGATGCTTTAAAAGTGATTTCGACTGGGATTAATAACTTTATGAATGAAAATAAATCCATTATCTTAATTACACATTATCAACGTTTATTAGATTATATCAAGCCCACTTATGTTCACGTTATGCAAGACGGAAAAATCGTTAAAACTGGTTCAGCTAATTTAGCCAAAGAATTAGAAAATAAAGGTTATGAATGGTTGACAACGTAACTAAAAAGTGAGCTTTTTTATAAAAATAAACCTAAAACAGATAAAAATATCTTATAATGATAATTGTTCCTGTATATTTTTTAATATTGGGTAATTTACTAAATTAGTTAGATTTTATGTACCCAGAAATTTTTTATTCAAATACGTTTACATTATTAGCGGAGGCGGAAGTTGGGAAACATCTTTACTGGAATATTGCAGGTTTTCTAGTACATGGACAAGTTTTAGTCGTTATCTGGTTTGTATTACTAATTCTATTAGTATTTTCATTCTTAGGAACGGCTGGTGCAGAGCGTATTCCACATGGTTGGCAAAACTTTATGGAATCAACTGTAGACTTTGTAACAGATATTGCTAGAGATCAATTAGGAGAAAGCTTTTACAAAGAATGGATCCCATTTATTGGGACATTGTTCTTATTCATCTTCGGATGTAACTGGGCAGGTGCCATTATCCCATGGAAATTAATTGAATTACCAGAGGGAGAATTGGCAGCACCGACAAATGATATTAATACAACTGTAGCTTTAGCTTTATTAACATCGTTCGCTTACTTCTACGCAGGTTTAAGTAAAAAAGGGTTCGGATATTTCAAACGATATATTGAACCAATTCCACTTCTTCTACCAATTAACATTTTAGAAGATTTTACGAAACCTTTATCACTAAGTTTCCGGTTATTCGGTAACGTTTTAGCTGATGAATTAACAATTACTGTATTGACTTCATTAGTTCCTTTGGTAATTCCATTACCTATTATGTTATTAGGGATTTTTGCAGGTTCAGTACAAGCTTTAATTTTCTCAACATTAGCAGCTGCATATATTGCAGAAGCTTTAGAATAGGTTGGTTATCGAATTATAGCAATTAGATTTTTTAAAAATTATATATATATATTCACAATTAAAACTTTATTATGGATTCTATCATTTCTGCTGCTTCTGTTATTGCTGCTGGTTTAGCTATTGGTTTAGCTGCAATTGGTCCTGGTATTGGTCAAGGTAATGCTGCTGGTCAAGCTGTTGAAGGTATTGCTCGTCAACCTGAAGCCGAAAACAAAATTCGTGGTACTTTATTATTATCTCTAGCGTTCATGGAAGCATTAACAATTTATGGTTTAGTTGTAGCGTTAGCATTATTATTCGCTAACCCATTCAATACTTAATTCTTAATCCGATAAATTGAAACGATTAACTTTGAAATTCAATGTTAATCGTTTTTTATCATCAAACTAAAAATTGTCGAAACTTATCTAAATATTATTAGAAGAATTGGAAAGTTATCATTCAAAGTTTCCTTCTATTAGTTTAGAACATCAATTTAAATTGGATAGTTTGGAGTAATAATTTTTTATTGTTCCCTTATATTTAAAGAAGTTCGACAACATTATTTAAAAGTTTTAATTCTATAGTAAAACATATAGATTTTATGATTAATTTTTCAATACTAATTTCAAGTTCAGAAGTTAGTGGACCTGGTGGGTTATTCGATATTAACGCAACGTTACCATTAGTAGCAATTCAATTTCTATTATTAACAGTTGTTTTAAATATTATTTTATACAACCCGTTGTTAACTATCATTGAAGAACGCAAAGAGTATATTTTAACAAATCTTAGCAAAGCTTCAGAGATATTAGCAAAAGCTAATACACTAACAAAACAATATGAGCAAGAATTAACTAATGCCCGTAAAGAAGCCCAATTAGAAATTACAAATTCACAAAAAGTTCATAAAGAAATTTTAGAAACGGAACTAAATGTTTCTCAAAAATATATTGATAATTTATTAAGTACTATTAGTAAAGATCTTCTTTCAAAAAAAGAGATAGCTCTTAATAGTTTAGATGAAATTGTTCAATCTTTATGTGTTGACATTGAAACTAGATTATCAATCTAAATTTTTTGGTAAACGTAATTTTCCTTTTTAATAAGTGAACAGTTTATATAAAGACTCGAAAACATGGAAAATTTTGATCAAATTTTTACATTACTTGCCGAACATGAAGGTATTGGTTTAAACCTAGATATTTTGGAAACAGGCTTGTTGAATATTATAGCTTTACTAGCAATTTTATTTTTCACAGGCCGTGACTTTTTAGGCTCTGTATTAGAAGAGCGAAAAACAACCATTGTACAAAGTGTTCAAGATGCAGAAGATCGATTAACTGAAGCTCAAAAACGTTTAAATGAGGCTCAAAAGCAATTAAATCAAGCAAATCTTGTTATCAGTGAAATTAAAAATGAAACAGTGGCAACAAAAAAAGTTTTACTTGAATCAGATGCTTTTGAAGCGAAAAGAGATTTAAAAATTCGCTTTGAACGTGCTTTAGCAACTTTCCGATCAAAAGAACGTCAAATATTCTTAGAAATTAAACAACAAATTATCTCACTTGTATTAAAGCGAACAGTTGTTCGTGCACAAGAAACATTTGGACCAAAAGAACGTGCAACTGCATTAATTAATGATACTATTAATAAATTAGAAGGAGATTTATTATGAGTGTAAACCCATTAACAGCAAAGATTGCAGCTCCTTATGCACGTGCTTTGTTTGATTTTTCGGTGGAACAAAATATAATGCATCAGATAACAGCTGATTTTCAAAATTTAGATATATTCTTTAATGAAACATCTGAATTAACAGATTATTTAAATAATCCTGTTGTGAATCAAAATGCAAAACGTGAAGTTTTAACCAAAACACTACAATCACAAGTAAATACTGAAACATTTAAATTTTTAATGGTCCTAGTAAATCGTGACAGGATCAATTTATTAGAATCTATTATTGCTAATTATTTAGAGTTAGTTTATGAAACTGCTTCTATTAAAATGATTGAAGTTTCAACAGCTTTTGCTTTCACTAATTTACAAAAAAACATGTTAATTAAAAAATTAAAAGAATTAACAAGTGCACGTGAGATTAGATTAGTAATTACTGTAGATTCTAGCTTAATTGGTGGTTTTTTAATTAAAACTGATTCAAAAGTTATCGACTTTACGGTAAAAAACCAATTGCAAAGTTTAGCAAAACACTTAGATACTGTTTTAGAAATTTAATTGTAAAAAAATCTTTTATTAACTTTTTATATTAAAATAATACAATGATAAATATTCGTCCAGACGAAATTAGTAGTATTATCCGTGAACAAATTGAGAAATATGATCAAGATGTTAAAGTAGATAATATTGGTACTGTATTACAAGTTGGTGATGGTATTGCGCGAGTTTATGGTCTTGACCAAGCTATGAGTGGAGAACTTTTAGAGTTCGAAGACAAAACAATCGGTATTGCTTTAAACTTAGAAAATGACAACGTTGGTGTTGTATTAATGGGAACAGGTCGTCAGATCTTAGAAGGTAGTACAGTGAAAGCAACTGGTCGAATTGCTCAAATTCCTGTAGGTGACGCTTTTTTAGGTCGTGTTGTTAACCCATTAGCGGTACCAATTGATGGTAAAGGTGAAATTACTTCTACAGATTCACGTTTAGTAGAATCAATGGCACCTGGTATTATTAGTCGTAAATCAGTTTGTGAACCATTACAAACAGGTATTACATCTATTGATGCTATGATTCCAATTGGTCGCGGGCAACGTGAATTAATTATTGGTGATCGTCAAACTGGTAAAACGTCAATTGCCGTAGATACTATTATTAATCAAAAAACAGAAGATGTTGTTTGTGTTTATGTTGGTATTGGTCAAAAGGCTTCAACAATTGCGCAAGTTGTAAATGTACTAGAAGAAAAGCAAGCAATGTCATACACAATTGTTGTTGCGGCAAGTGCTAATGATCCAGCAACATTACAATACATTGCACCATATTCAGGTGCAGCTTTAGCTGAGTATTTCATGTACAAAGGAAAAGCAACTTTAGTTATCTATGATGATTTAACAAAACAAGCTATGGCATATCGTCAGATGTCATTACTATTACGTCGTCCTCCAGGACGTGAGGCGTATCCAGGTGATGTATTCTATTTACATTCACGTTTATTAGAACGTGCTGCAAAACTTAGTGATGCATTAGGTGGTGGAAGTATGACGGCACTTCCAATTATTGAAACGCAGGCTAGTGATGTATCAGCTTATATTCCTACAAACGTAATTTCGATTACAGATGGACAAATCTTCCTATCAAATGATTTATTTAACTCGGGTATCCGTCCAGCAATTAACGTTGGTATTTCCGTATCACGTGTTGGATCTGCCGCACAAACGAAAGCAATGAAAAAAGTGGCTGGTAAGTTGAAGTTAGAGTTAGCACAGTTTGATGAGTTAGAAGCATTTTCACAATTTGCTTCAGATTTAGATGAAGCAACTCAAAAGCAATTAGCACGTGGTACACGTTTACGTGAAGTGTTAAAACAACCGCAGAACTCTCCTTTATCTGTAGCTGAACAAGTTGCCTTAATTTATACTGGTATTAACGGTTACTTAGACGAGTTACCTGTTCAAGATGTTAAAAGTTATTGTAAAACTTTAATTTCGTATATTACAACATCTAAAAAACCTTACAATGATATTGTTGGTTCAACTAATCAATTTACAGAAGAAGCAGAAGCATCTTTAAAAGAGATTATTAGTGAAACAAAAGAAACTTTTGCAAAGACTAAAGACTAAGTAATTCACATTTTGCTTATTTTGAAAATCTTTTTAATTTCAGAAATTACCGTTATGGTAATTTCTGAAATTGATTTTCGTTATAATTTTATAGTTTATTTGGTGTTAGAAAAAGTAGAAATTTTGATCTCTTTATTAGTTTTTTACTATAAATCTTTATTTATATTTTAATTTTTTAAGTCATGTAGACATTGTAAATGTTGACTATTATTTTTCTAGTTGTTGAATTTCTTATAGAAAATTATCATAATTTATAATTGGACTAGTATTATGAATATTACACTTGAGTAGATTGTTTTTTGTACTTTTGCATTATTAAATTTCATCTTTTTCAAAGTTGAGTTTTCAGTTTTTATGGTATCAAATAAATTTTTTAAAAGGTGAAAATTTAATTACCGATTATTATTAAACTTAAAATTGGTTAATTTTTTTAAATAAAAATGTATATTATTTCATTTAGGAGTAATAAAATCAAAAATTTGTCTGAAAACTTTAGTTTTAAAAGTGTTCATCAAATGAGCTTGGTTAGATATTTTAATTTATGGTAAAATATATTGTTATGAATTTTTAAAAAGTTTGTAAAAGTGGTCTGAATAAAATATAACGTTAAAATTCAGTAACAAAGAAATTAATTTTAGGACTTAAGATGAAAGATGAAATAATCGGATAGACGAATTTTTCCTAATTGGTTTTTATAGACTCCAACTGTTAAAAAGTTTGGTGCCATTTGACCGATTTGGGGGGAATTTTCCATAAGCTTTTTTGTTTCTTTGAGACTATTAACTAAAAAATAATAACATAATCAAAAAAGTAGATCAATGTTTGCTAGGGTCGAAGTTTTAACTTTCACTGTATTTTGGAAAATTTTACTAAAACCTATTTGAAGATTATCAAAGCTGATCTACTTTTGGAAAACAATTTTATTTATCTACGACTACTAATTCATCAATTGCAAAATTGTTTGTATTGGTACCACTATAATTTACATTTTCAAACCGAACAACAACAGGATAACGAATACCACTTTTGTCCACTGTTGCAACTGTTCCAGTTTCGTTAAACCAGTATGATTCTTTTCTTAAAATACGAACTGTATCATTACGATCTACCATAGCGAATTTATTTTATTAAGATGAATAATTTATTATAAGTTTATATGAAAAATTCAAAATTAAACAATAAAATTTTAAAAAGAGTTGGTTTTAAGATTTAGCTTATGTTAATATTTAAACAAGAACAAATTTATATAAAATATGAAATAAAAAAATTAACATGAATCGTGATACAATTCAAAAGGTCCTTATTGGACTTTTCTTTTTAGCTTGTACATTTATCGGTCTTAAAACCTTTAATGTAGCCGGATTTAATGATACGACAGCAAAACCAGAATTAAATACAAATGTTAGTAGTTCAAGAATGACATATGGTCGATTTTTAGAATACTTAGAAATGGGTTGGGTAAAGCAAGTAGACTTATATGATAATAGTCGAAATGCAATCGTTCAAGCTTCTAGTCCAGAACTTGGCAATCGTCCACAATCTATTCGTGTTGAAATCCCAGTGGGTGCTTCACAATTAATTCAGAAGTTAAAAGAATATAATATTGATTTTGATGCCCATCCAGCTCCAAGAAAGAGCATTTTTGTAACAATTGCAAGTAATTTACTATTACCATTAATCTTTATCGGTAGTTTAATCTTTTTCTTTCAAAATTCAGATAACTTAGGTGGACAAGGTGGACAATCACCCATGAATTTAGGTAAATCGCCAGCACGATTTGATCAAAAACCAGATACAGGAATTTCGTTTGATGATATTGCTGGTATTGATGAAGCTAAAGCTGAATTCGAAGAAATCGTTTCATTCTTAAAAGAGCCAGAACGCTATACACTTGTTGGAGCAAAAATTCCAAAAGGTGTTTTATTAGTAGGACCTCCGGGTACAGGTAAAACACTACTAGCTAAGGCAATTGCGAATGAAGCAAATGTTCCATTCTATAGTGTAGCAGGTTCAGAATTCGTAGAGATGTTCATTGGTATTGGTGCTGCTCGAATCCGAGATCTATTCAAAAAAGCATCAGAAAACACTCCTTGTATTGTTTTCATCGACGAGATCGATGCAGTTGGTCGTGAACGTGGTGCGGGAATCGGTGGTGGAAACGATGAACGTGAACAAACTTTAAACCAACTATTAACAGAAATGGACGGATTTAAAGAAAACAAAGGTGTTATTGTCGTTGGTGCGACAAACCGAGTAGATATTTTAGATGCTGCTTTATTACGTCCGGGTCGTTTTGATCGACAAATTACTGTTGGTTTACCAGATCGTCTAGGTCGAATTGGTATTTTAAAAGTTCATGCTCGAAACAAACCTTTTGATGAAGATGTTTCTTTAGTTCAATTAGCGAATCGAACACCAGGTTTTTCAGGTGCTGATTTAGCTAATTTACTAAATGAGTCAGCAATCTTAGCGACACGTTATAAAAAGAATACAATTACAAAGAACGAAGTAAACGAAGCAGCTGATCGGATTATTGGTGGTATTGCTGGAGCTACTATGGAAGATACGAAAAACAAAAAGTTAATTGCGTATCATGAAGTAGGCCACGCAATCGTCGGTTCTGTATTGGAAAATCATGACCAAGTTGAAAAAATTACTTTAATTCCACGTGGTGGTGCCAAAGGTTTAACATGGTTTACACCAGATGAAGATCAAGGTCTAGTATCTCGTTCTCAATTATTAGCTCGGATCATTACTACGTTAGCGGGTCGTGTGACGGAACAGATTGTTTTTGGTGATCCAGAAATCACAACTGGTGCAAGTAATGATTTACAACAAGTTACCAACATTGCACGCCAAATGGTGACACGTTACGGAATGTCAAATATTGGTCCAATTGCTTTAGAAGATGATAACAATGAACAGATGTTCATGGGTGGCGAGTCAAATGATGCAATTGCTGATCGAATTGATACGGAAGTTTGTAAAATTATTAATCATTGTGAACAAATTGCCAAAGAGATCATCTTAGATAACCGTGTTATTATCGATTTAGCCGTGGAAAAATTATTAGATGCTGAAACAATTGATGGTACTGAATTCCGAAAACTTGTAAGTGAATACACAATTTTACCAAGCAAAATGAACTAAAACTATTAGTCTTTGCAGTCATTCTTAAAATAAAATTTTAAGAATGACTGCAAAGACTAATAAAAGAATCGATATTTAACGAATCAAGAAAATTGCAAACTCAGGTTATAGTTTAAGCTTAGCTTTTATCATACTTTTTTCATAAGCTGAATTTCTTTTTTTAATATCAAGCAGATAAATTTTTTGAAATCTATCTGCTTGATATTGAAGAGTCGTAACTAATTCTTTCTCATTTTTAAGACTTGTTTTTTTTTAAAGAATCTAATAAACTACTATTTGTGAGAGTCAAAAGATAGCAATCTGTTCTAACTCGGGATATAGCTCAGCTTGGTAGAGCACCTGCTTTGGGAGCAGGGGGCCGTAGGTTCAAATCCTACTATCCCGAATCTTTGTCCAACTCGAAACTTCGAGAATTTCTCAAAACGAATGTTTTCTTTGTTTCTCTCGATTTGAGAAACTAAAACAAAAGGTTCCGAGTCAATAGCAGAGATCCTATCTTTTGATAGTTTTTAGGATTTCGACGATCGACCTAGCTTTCTTACAAAGATTTGGCTTGCAGAGGAGCTAAAGTAGATCGAAGATAATGAGATGGATATCTTTAGTCAGAGCATCCAAAAAGTTTTTGGGTAAGAGAACCTTTCCGAAAAAATGGGTTCCATTTGTCTAAGTCTGGGAAGAAAATTTCGAATTCTTTCCAAATTCAAAGAATATTTTGGAAAAGAATCTTGATAGAATTTTTTTTATTCTCTATACTCTAACCTTGTCAATCTAATTATTGAATGATTACAATTCGATTCTACGATATTTTATTAACTTGATATTCATCCAAAATTACTAATGAGTTTAGACGAAAAATTTATTCCGATTCGAACTGTTTTTTATGAGATGATCGATAGTTTTTTTAAAAAACTAGCTGGATTATTTGGTTATCCTGAAAATCCAGGAATGTCCACGGTTTACGATCTTTCAACAGAAGCCGATGTTAGATCCAAATTTTTGGAAAATCTTCCATCACATCGAACCTTCTGGCCCCCAATCCAACGACCAGAGACATGGTTTGAAACGATCTTTGGACCATCTCCTAAAATTGATGCAGTTCCAAGATATGTATATGAAAATAGAGAAGAGGGTTTTTATAATTTTTATATTGAAAATTATAAAAATATTTATTTTTTACCCGATTGGTTATCAGAATTTCTTCAAGTACGATTAAATTTCTGTTTAGACATTAGTCTTTTAGAAACCATTCGTGAGGTATTGTTTGTAGGTTTAGTTATTTATTCTCAAATTGTTATCTTACGAATCACCTTATCATGGTTTATTTATATTAACCCATATACAGTTCCGTGGTGTTATGTCGTTGCTGCTGTTGATTGGACAGAAGAAGTTTTACAAGGGATCGTACCAGCCATTCTTGGGGTCAATATTACAGGAAGTATCTTTCTGGGAATTTTAGGTGTTTTAGCCGATAGTTTAAATCATTTGGTATTTACTATGCCATTTTTACCAAGTGAAGCTGAAGAGAGTAAATTGCTACTCCAGCAACAGATGAAAGATGTTTTGATTTTTCATTACTTACCGATTCTCTGGTACCGTTACCCGATTCCAAATGAAATTCGAGAATACTGGTATAATGAAAGACCTGAAATCTTAGATTATATGCAAAAAGCCTATCAAGATTTAGATATCCAGTTCTTGCCCGATAGTGTTGTTCAACAGTTAAATCAACAAAAATTAACCGGAGAGCTTCCACAAATCTACAATTCTTTTCAGAGCCATTCTTGGAGTGAAATGGTTTCAACTCAGTTGTTATCAAAAACAACTGAAATCTCTGGAGATGCTTCTATATTGTATCTTCATCTGATCCACGATCATTTTAATAATTTAGACAAGTTCTTT
>Ga0210041_1000154_pt1 | contig 83556 bp, 71 predicted proteins | sample CryGeymeta201503_FD_183973 | JGI IMG/M metagenome (GOLD analysis project Ga0210041, IMG submission 183973) | Groundwater microbial communities from Crystal Geyser aquifers in Utah, USA - Crystal Geyser metaG 2015-03 (SPAdes) (version 2) | ecosystem: Environmental > Aquatic > Deep subsurface >... | reverse complement strand
CATATTCTTTAAAGCTTAATTCTGTTTTTTGAAATGCTTTTCTTCATAAGCATCTTTTGCCAATTCGTTTATTTTAACGAATTCTAAGCTTTTATCATATACTTTTTCTTGTTGAATCTGTTTATGAACTGTTTCTAATTGTTCTGGTTGAGATTCATAGAATGACATTAGCATATCTGCGGGGTAACCGACTTGTGCAGCTTGCTTTTCAAAGTAAGCGAGTAAATCAGCTTGTTCTACTGTTATTTCGGAACCAAACTTTGCTTCTAATTTATCAGATATAAAATACCAACGAGCTTCTTTAATGGCCTTTGGAGTATATTCTTCTCGGAATGGGTCAACGTTGATTTCAGTTGTGATTTTGTATTGTTTTTTCAAATCTTCAACATAGCGCTTAATCAACATTTCGATTAAGGTCTTTGGCACATCGAATACATGCTTTTCAACCAAAACATCAACAAGATGGTTTTTTAACATGGTATCGGCTGTTTGATCAAAATAGTCTTGAACTTTACTTTTTAAGAATGCACGATACTCGTCTAAGTTCTTATATTCACCATTTGTGAATTTTTCGACTAAATCTTCACTAATTTCTGGTTTTACCAAAGTTTGAACTTCTTTAACCACCAACTTATATTGATGTGAGTGATCGCCATGTTTAATTTCTGCATCAACTTCATCGCCAGCTACTTTTCCTAATAAAAAAGGCTTGTAATCGGCGTTTTTTGCGTCGCGTAAATCCATCTCTTGGTCAGGATCAACATCGTTATCAATTAAATTGCCATCATGATCTTTTGCATGGATATCAAGAATCAACCGATTATTTTCTGTTGCAGCTTGTTCAACAGTTGACCATGAGCCTTCTTTTTCGAGAAGAAATTCAATTTCTTTATCAACATCATCTTCTGTTGCATCATGAATTAATTTATCTAATTCAATTTCAGCTAAATCTGAAAGTTCAAAAATTGGTTCTAAACCAATTTGGATAACAGCATTTAACTTGTCATTTTCCCAAATTATTTCTTTAAAAAGGGATTCTCCAATTGGTTTGTACTCCTCTACTATTTTATCATTATAGATATCGAGTACATACGTTCTAACCTCTTCTTGTTCAATCTCTTTTCCAAAACGTTTTCTAACAATATCTAAAGGAGCTTTACCTGGGCGAAAACCAGGTATATTCATCTGAGAACGATATTTTCTAAACGCTTTATCGAATGTATTGGCTAATTCTTCTCTTGTTGCTGTAATAACGATTTCTTTGTCAACTGAGGAAAGATCATTTACTGAAATATTCACGGGAGCCGCTTTTTACTTGTGATGGGGATTTATTTAAACATTAATAGATAAACTGTATTAAATTACAGGAATAGTACTTTCGATTCTTATGTCCTGATTAAATACAAAAAAATCACGTCTCTGATACAATTCTTGCATTGTAGGAAATCGTGATTTATGTTATCCATTAAAAGTTTAATTTTGTATTTGGTACGAGAGGGGGGACTCGAACCCCCACACCGCAAAGTACTAGATCCTAAATCTAGCGCGTCTACCAATTTCGCCACTCTCGCATTCCGAATAACAGAACTAATTCAGAACGATAAAGTTAACTATTTTTTTAGACATCGTCAATTATGCCAAACGAATTTTAAAGAAAAAAATGAATACTATTTTTGTTTACTGCACTTGTGTGAATTTTAATGAAGCTAAATTGATTGCTAAAGAAGTACTTATTAAGAGATTAGCTGCATGCGCCAATCTCTTACCAAAAATGACTTCCCTCTATTGGTGGGAAAATTCAATTGAAGAAGCAGAAGAAGTCGTCCTAATTTTCAAAACAAGAGAAGACTTGCTTGAACAACTAAATAAACTTGTTTTGAGTTTACATTCTTACAAAACGCCATGTTTAATCAGCTTGCCAATTGTTTCTGGAAATCCTGCTTATCTTAATTGGATACATGCAGAAACAAGTACATCAGAAAAAGACTATTAACAAGAACAACCTTCTTCATGTAAAAGCCAATCTTTGAACTCATCGAAGTTTTTACTCATCATCATGGCACGTTTGGGTTTTGTTAAAACATGCTTTTGGTGTTCAGGAATTCTAGGTTGTTTCCCTGTTGCTTTAAAAACAGATTCATCAAATTTTGCTGGGTGAGCACATTCCAAGAAAATTCCTTGAATATCTTCATTTATTGTTTTTTTATACCATTCTAAACCAGAATAAGCTACAGCGCCATGAGGATCTAACATGTATCCATTCTCCTCCCAAACTTTTTTCATAGAAGCAAACGTTGCATCATCATCAAACCAAGTTCCTTTAACCATTTTTTTAAGATCATCTAAGTTATGGCTAAACAAGTCTTGCAAGCGTTCTACATTATTAGGACTTCCAACATCCATAGCATTAGAAATCGTAGCAATTGATTTACCTGGCTCATACTTGCCCGTTTGTAAATAGCGAGGAACCACATTATTTGCATTAGAGGCGGCAACAAAATGATGTATGGGCAAACCCATTTTCCAGGCAACTACCCCTGCTGTTAAATTTCCATAATTTCCACTTGGAACAGAAATTACAATCGGTTTATTATTTTTCATTAATAGCCCAACTGCATAAAAATAGTAAAAACTTTGGGGCAATAAACGTGCGAAGTTTATCGAATTGGCAGAGGTTAGCCTTTGTTCTCTTTTTAAATCAGCATCTGCAAACGCTTCTTTAACTAAACGTTGACAGTCATCAAAAACGCCATCTATTTCAAGTGCACTAATATTGCCGCCCAAAGTCGTAAGTTGTTTTTCTTGAAAAGAACTCACCCCGCCACTAGGATATAAAATGGTTACACGAATGCCAGGTACATTATAAAATCCGGAAGCAACCGCACTACCTGTATCGCCTGATGTGGCAACCAAAACATGCACTTCTTGTTCTTTATCTTCTAATAAATAAGATAAGAGGCGAGCCATAAAACGAGCACCAACGTCTTTAAAAGCCATTGTTGGGCCATGATATAGCTCTAAACTGTACGTATCAGGAGCAATTTCAACTAATGGGGTTTCAAATGAAAGTGCATCCTCACAAATTCTCTTTAAATCTGCTTCTGGAATTTCATCAAGAATAAGTTTACTAACTTCGAATCCTATTTCCGCTAATCTTAAATCAGGAAGTTTTTTAAAAAACTCAGGGCTTAGTTTTTCAATACGTTCAGGAAGATATAAACCACCATCAGAAGTTAAACTTTTTGTTACTGCCAATTTTAATTCTGCCAGATTTGATCGATCACGTGTACTGTAAAACTTCATGCTAATTTTAGAATTTTTTTGATAGTTAATTGAAATGAGGTGGTTCTTATTAGTTTTAATCGATACTAAACGCTTTTACACCATCGATATTTATCTTCGAAACATAGGAAAATGTAGGAATTCCAATAGCTTCGAACGTATTTTTCATTGCTTCTGCCACTTTTTCAGATGTTTCTATTGAATCATTAAGTGTAAAAATGGACGGTCCTGAACCTGAAATGGAACAACCTAAAGCGCCAGCTGCCAATGCGGCTTCTTTAACTTCTTTAAAACCAGGAATTAAAATACTTCTAATAGGTTCAATAATTACATCGTTTAAAGACCTGCCAATTAAGCCAATATCATTTTTCATTAATCCAGCAATAAGACCTGCTGTATTTCCCCATTGTTGAATAGCGTCTTTTAACAATACTTCTTTGCGAAGAATTGCACGAGCATCTTCTGTTCTAACTTCAATTTGTGGGTGAACAATTGCCGCAGATAAACATTCTGGCGTATCTATTTTAACAATATCAAGTGGGTTATAACTTCTTACCAGAATAAAGCCTCCAAGTAAAGCTGGACCAACATTGTCAGCATGTGCAACGCCACTTGCTACACGTTCACCTTCCATACAAAAACGAAGTAAATCTTTACGTTTTAAAGGCTCTCCTAATAATTGATTTGCGCCAAAAACACCCGCAACTGCACTTGCTGCACTTGAACCAATTCCAGAACCTGGTTTAATTTTTGTTTTAAAAATCAAATCGAATCCACGATCGGGTTTAACGTGAGCTAAATACGTTTGCAAAGCTATTCCACAGGTATTATTCTGTGGTTCAAGGGGCATTGTTGGGAAAGTTCCAGTCTCATTGAAAATCCGAACTCCTTTTTCTTTTGTTTTCCTTACAATAATTTCATCGAATGGATTATTTAAGGCAAATCCCATTATATCAAAACCAGCTGCAACATTTGCTACTGTTGCAGGTGATTGTACAAGAACTTGTTCAGACATTTTTTTAAACAGGATTAAGGTGTATTGATAATTCGTACAATATCGGCAAAAACACCCGCTGCTGTTACTTCAGCGCCAGCGCCAGGCCCTTTTACTGTTAATGGATTGTTTTTATATCGAGATGAAGTAAACTTGATCATATTATCACTTCCTTCTAAGGTATAAAATGGATGTGATGGAGGAATTTCTTTTACTTCTGTAGATACTTTCCCATTTTCAATAGTTGCAACATATCTTAAACAGTTACCAGCATCTTTAGCTTTTGAAATCATTTCTGCATAACGACCATCTTCATATTTTTCTAGATTTTGCCAAAACTCATCCATCGTTTCCGAAGCTTGAGTTTCAGTAGACATTAAGTTTTGTATGCTAACATCTGACAATTCGAGTTGATGCCCAATTTCACGACTTAATATTAGAACTTTACGACCAACATCCATCCCGTTTAAATCAAGTCTTGGATCAGGTTCTGTAAAACCTAACTCTTTTGCTTCTCTAACAACTTTTGAAAATGGTTTTTCCTCCGAAATAGAGCTAAATAAATAATTTAATGTACCAGAAAGTATGGCTTCAATTCGAAGAATTTTGTCACCACTGTGAATCATATCTTTCAAGGTGCTAATAATTGGAAGCCCCGCACCTACATTGGTTTCGTACAAGAAATACACATTTTTCTTCAATGCCAATTGTTGAAGTTTTAAATAATGCTTAACTGTTCCAGAATTGGCAATTTTATTCGGTGTTACAACATTTATATTAGCATCCAAAATATCAGCATACGTAGCTGCAACAGTTGCATTTGCGGTATTGTCGACAAACACAGCATTTCGCATATTTTGATCTTTCATTTTTTGAATGAATTCATTCAAATTTGCTCTTGAACCATGCAAATCGAGTTCTTCACGCCAGTTTCCTAAAGATATTCCATCCTCATTAAACCACATTCGTTTCGAATTAGCCAAACCAACCAAGCGAACATCAATATTGGTTTGATTACTCAAATAATCCATTTGTTCATTTATTTGAGTTAATAACGTTTTGCCAATAGTACCTGTACCCACAACATACAAATTTAAGCGTTTCTTTTTGTCTAAGAAAAAGGCTTCGTGAATGGCATTTAGTCCTTTTCGAACATGATATTTCTCAATAACAACCGAAATATTTAGCTCTGATGCACCTTGAGCTGTACAAACAACGCTGATTCCATTTCTGCCTAAAGCTTCAAATAAGCGTGCTGAGATTCCCGGTGTGTTTTTCATATTTTCGCCAACAACCGCTATTATACTTAATTCTTTATCCACTCGTATTGGATCTACAAGATTAAGTTTTCGCTCTAATGCAAATTCTTTCTCGAGAATCTCTTTTGATTTTGACGCTTCTTTGGGCAATACTGCAAAAGTTATATTATGCTCTGATGAGCCTTGAGTAATTAAAATAACATTTATTTTTTCCTGGGCTAAGGCTCTAAAAACACGCATTGCTACCCCAGAGACACCAACCAGGCCAGAGCCCTCAACAGTTAATAGGCAAATGTCATCAATGGAAGAAATTCCTCTAATTGAAGAGGTATTATCCTCAACTAAATCTTTTATTAGGGTTCCAAATAGGCTCGGATTGAATGTGTTTTTTATTGCAATTGGAATTTTTTTAGCCATAGCAGGTACAATCGTTGGAGGATAAATCACTTTCGCTCCAAAATGGGAAAGCTCCATTGCTTCTGAATAAGAAACGCGCTCAACAGGAAAAGCTTTTGGTACTTTTCTAGGGTCGGCTGTCATCATTCCATCAACATCTGTCCAAATTTCCAAAATCGAAGAATTTAGAGCTGCTGCTAAAATGGAAGCCGTATAATCTGATCCACCTCTTCCAAGTGTAGTCGTTTTGTTTTCAGCGTTACTTGCTATAAATCCTGGGATAATGTGCAATCCTTTATGAGATGAAAACCATTGCGTGATTAATGCGTTTGTTTTATCAAAATCAACAAGAGCATTATTGAAATTACTATCTGTTTTAATTATTTGCCGTGCATCTAAATGGGTTACATCAAAACCTCTTTCTTTAAATGCTTCGTAAATAATGTATGATGACAATCGTTCACCAAAACTTTGAACGATATCTAATGTTCTTGGTGAAACCTCACCAACTAAAGACATTCCTCTTAATAAATCTTCAAGCTCATTGAGTTGAATTTTGACTTTTGCTACTACTGAACTCTGTCTATTAACCGTAATAAGTGCTTTGATGACATCTAAATGGCGTGTTTCTATCTCAGTTAAAAGTGTCTTATACGAATCTTGTCCATTTTCGGCAAGTGTTGCAACTTCAATTAGTTGATTGGTTATTCCTCCAAGTGCAGAAACAACAACAACAGCTTGTCGTGAGTCTCTATTTGATACGATATCAATTACGCGGGATATATTTTTTGCATCTTTAACAGATGTACCGCCAAACTTAAGTACGTCCATGTTTATAAATTCAGATTTTTTGCTTAAAAATTGAGTTAAGGCTATGTGGTTGATTTAATTTGGTAAGATACTATTCTAGAAATGATTTTCTGCAATCATATTAAATTGAATGGTAAATTACTTAAAGAAAATGAAAGAATGTAAAAAATAGCCTTTCCAATTCAATTAAATACCTTCCGCTTTCATTTTTATATTCAAGAAATGAGCAAACGGCTTAATTCTCAATAGTTTTAGTTATTTTTACTAAATGTGATTGTATCTCTATTTTTAAATCTATTGAGAATTGTTTAATTGCAGTTTATGGAAAACAGTGTGAATCTTGAAGCTTACTTTGAATTGATACGTCAAGGAATTATTGGAAACGATGCCGAGTTTGATAGTCCTTATGGAAAACAAAAAATTATTTATGCAGATTGGATTGCTAGTGGTCGCCTTTTTGGCCCCATAGAAAACCGACTTTCCAATATAATTGGTCCCTATGTAGCAAATACACATACTGAAACTACTTTTACAGGAAATAGCATGACTCATGCTTATCACCATGCTATCCAATTTATTAAGAAACATGTAGGAGCCAACGATTCAGATATTTTAATTTCTACAGGTTCTGGAATGACAGGCGTAGTTAACAAATTACAACGCATGTTAGGCCTTCGAATTCATGAACGGTTTACCAATCAAATTGATTTAAAAGATGATGAAAGACCAATAGTGTTTATAACACACATGGAACATCATTCAAATCAAACCACTTGGTTAGAAACTATTGCTGATGTCGAGATCATCAAGCCGACCGCAGATGGATTAGTAGATCTCCATCATTTTTCTGAATTATTAGAGAAATACAAAAACAGAGTTCTTAAGATTGCAGCGGTAACTTCATGCTCCAATGTGACTGGAGTTTTTACACCCTATTTTGAAATGGCTCGAATGATTCATGATTTTAAGGGATTGTGTTTTGTTGATTTTGCGTGCTCAGCTCCATACATAGACATTGTTATGAGACCTGAAAACCCAAAAGAACATTTAGATGCGATTTATTTTTCACCACATAAGTTTTTGGGTGGCCCAGGCTCTAGTGGCATTCTAGTATTTGATCCTAGTTTATATACCAATAAAATTCCCGATAATCCTGGTGGCGGAACAGTTGAATGGACAAACCCCTGGGGTGAACATCGATACATTGACGATATTGAATCTAGAGAAGACGGAGGAACACCCGGATTTATGCAAACGATTCGAGCAGCCTATTCCATGCAACTAAAAGAAGAAATAGGAACAAAAGCCATTCTTGCCAGAGAACATGAATTAATCGATTTAGTTTGGGATAAGTTAAAATCTACACCCAAACTACATTTACTCGCTGAAAATATTAAAGATCGCTTAGCAGTTTTGTCATTTTATGCCGATGATATTCATTATAATTTGATTGTTAAACTTCTTAATGATCGTTTTGGTGTTCAAGTTCGGGGCGGTTGCTCTTGTGCAGGAACCTATGGTCACTATTTGTTACACGTTCGACCAGAGTTTTCAAAAATGATTACTCGAAAAATTGACTCTGGTGACCGTTCAATGAAGCCTGGTTGGGTTCGTTTTTCTTTACATCCTTCAATTACAAATGAAGAAGCTTTAAACACTGTATATGCAATTCAACAAGTTATTGAACATGCAAAAGAATGGGTAAACGATTATGAATACGATGGAAGTAAAAATGAATTTTTCCACAAATCTGGGTCAAACGAAATAACGACTTGTGTTTCATCTTGGTTTAAACCATTAACTGTTTTATGAGTTCACTCCGAAAAGTCGATTCTGTTGGTTTACACCCTTCCAAATTCTCCGAATTCGACGAATATATTGCTAAAAACTACTTTTCGGAGTACGCTCTTTTATAAAAATTTGAAATCTATTCTAGTAAGCCAATAAGCCTTCCTGATTTTGGTCTAAGATTCCCTATATTTCAGCGATTTCTATAGATGAAGTAAAAACTTTATGAATTTGTCTTCGTCACTTAATTTTTTACATCCTATTATTTCACTTTAAATCCACCATGGAAAAAAAAGCTTTCACCTACAAAGATTCCGGAGTTGATGTAAAAGCCGGCGAAGAATTAGTCAACTCAATAAAAGAAATGATAAAAGAGACTCACAATGTCTCTGTTTTATCAAATATTGGAGGGTTTGGAGGATTATTTAGACCAAATTTTACTCTATTTAAAGACCCCGTTTTAGTAAGTTCTGTTGATGGAGTTGGTACCAAACTAATCGTTGCTTTCAAAAAAGGCGTTTACAATACTGTTGGTCAAGATTTAGTAAATCATTGTGTGAACGATATTGCTGTTTGTGGAGCCGAGCCTCTCTTCTTTTTAGATTATTTTTCAACCGGAAGATTAAATCAAGCTGTAGCAAAAGAAGTTATTAAAGGCTTTACAATTGCTTGTAGAGAAAATGAATGTGCTTTAATTGGTGGTGAAACAGCCGAAATGCCAGATATCTACAGTGATGGTGAATTTGATTTAGCTGGAACAATTGTTGGAGTAGTTGACAAAGAATCTATTTTTGATGGCTCAAAAGTAACCGAAGGAGATGTTTTAATTGGGTTTTCGAGCACTGGACTTCATACAAACGGATATTCACTTGCTAGAAAAGTTTTGCTTTCAAATTATGAAGTGGATGACTATGTTGAGGAACTAGGAACAGATATAGGGTCAGCTCTCTTAGCCGTTCATAAATCGTATCTCCCTATTATTAGAGAACTAAAAAAACTAAACGGTATTCATGCTTTTTCACACATTACTGGTGGTGGTATTATCGGAAATACAAAAAGAGTCGTTCCAGCTCCTTTAAAAATCGAAATTGACTGGAACTCTTGGGAGAGACCTGCTCTATTTAAATTGATAGCCGAAGTTGGAAATATTCAAGAAGAAGATCAACGTGAGGCATTTAATTTAGGAATTGGTCTAATAGTTATTGTCAGTGCTGATACAAAAGACAGGGTTCTTGATTGGGCGAAAGTGTCTGGTGAAAAAGCTTATGAAATTGGAAAAATTGTAAATTAATAACATGTTTAATTATGCCTAACGTACATCTCTTAAAAATTGCTCACGGAAGAAGTGGGGACAAAGGAAATGCTAGCAATGTTGGAATTATTGCTCGCCATGAATCTATTTATCCTTTTTTAAAAGAAACGCTAACTCCTGAACGTATTAAAGAACACATGAAACACGTTTGCAAAGGCGATGTTGAGCGTTTTGAATTACCAAATTTAGGTGCACTTAATTTTTTATTACATGGAAGTCTAGGTGGAGGCGGTACCGTTTCGCTTAAACTAGATGCACAGGGTAAAACCCATGCTTCTCAAGTTTTAAAAATGATGGTAGAAGTTCCTCAAGAATTACTCGATTTGGTTTGATGAAGTCCGAATTGAATGATTAACCAAACTGCACTTTTTGACTTTTATGAAGGTGTTTTAACCTACGATGAAGCTAGAATAAGCAAAGCATTTGCTCATCTAAGCTACCAACTAATTGGCTACCTTCGGGTTACCATGAAAGCTGATTTGGCAGACTGTGATGACGTTATTCAAAACGTTTTTCTGAAAACTGTAAATATTATTCGCGATGGAGCTATTAATGAACCAGAAAAAATTGGCTCGTATTTAATCACTGCTTCAAAAAATCAATATTTCTCATTCAAAAGAAAAATTCAATTAGATGAACTTGATCAAAATACTGAATATTTTGCCTCTTTATCAGAACAGATTGATGCATTGGTTGAAAACGAAAAATATGAAGCACTCAGAGACTGTGTGGACGAATTAGATAAAGAGAATAAAAGCTTTATTTCATATTGGCTTAGTAAACCTGACGAAAAAGCCGAAAAAGTAGCCGCATATTTCAAAATGAAATTAAATACTGTATTCACAAAGAAGCATAGAATCATTAAAATTCTAGCAAATTGTGTGTCTGGAAAAATAAATTGAAAAAAATTCAAAAAGCTTGTAAGGTTTTGAAGTTTCAAGCGTCTCTAGGTTATACGTTAACCTAAATTAAATAGTATGACAGAAAAACATCAGATTATTGTAGATAAATGGCTAGCTGAAACAGCTAGTTTTGAAGAAACTCAATGGCTTTGGGCAGAAACACTAACCGATGCCGAATTATTGGAATACATGAAAACGGTAGCCGGTGTAAAAAAAGTGATTGATGAACAAAAATCTCATCCTTCTCAAAAAAGTGCTACCTTTTCAAGTTTAAAATATTGGTATTCAGCCGCTGCAGTCGTTTTTTTTAGCGTTCTTATAGGTTTGTTGCTAAAAATTGAACGCGATCCTTATCAAGTAGGATTTACTTCTGTTGATTTATTAGAACTTCAAGCGCCAAATAGTACTCGCTCAGATAATTCTAATTTGTCTTCCATGGATTCTTTGTTAAATCTTGGCTTAAAAGCTACAATTGATGGAAAAAAGAAAAGAGCAATAGAAACATTTTCAAAACTTATAGAACTCTACCCAAATTCTTATTCAGCAGGTCTTGCAAGTTTTAATTTAGGAATTGTTTTCTTTAATGATGGTAAATTTGGAAACGCACTCGAATCTTTCAATAAAGCTATTTTAATTTTAGAACCGGTAGATGACAATGCCACAGAGAAAGCAATGTGGTTTAAAACTCATACCTTAATTAATCTAAACCGTATGGAAGAAGCGCGTGATATGGCAGCATGGGTTTACCATAAAGATGGTATTTTTCGAAAAAAAGCTTTATTACTCGCAAAGAAAATTGAGCAAAACATGAAATACAAAAAGTTTGATCCGGATTTTGAGTACGAAGAAAAATAAATTCTTAACAGATTCAATAGTGAATGTTTGTATCTCCTAGCATTGTTCTATTAGCTAACTTATAAGCTTCATCAAAACTTATTGCATGTCAAAAAAAAGCGATTCTTCATCTCCTTCTGTTACATTTGACCGACCAATTATCATTAGAGGAGCTCGTGTTCACAATCTAAAGAACATAGATGTAACTATTCCCAGAAATTCTTTAACTGTTATTACTGGAGTTAGTGGTTCTGGGAAATCCTCGCTTGCATTCGATACACTTTATGCTGAAGGTCAACGAAGATATGTTGAAAGTCTTTCTAGTTATGCTAGACAATTTTTGGAAAGAATGGATAAACCTGATGTTGATTTCATGCAAGGAATCTCTCCAGCAATGGCCATTCAACAAAAAAATTCGACAACAAACCCTCGATCAACTGTTGGAACTTCTACTGAGATTTACGATTATTTGAGATTACTTTTTGCGCGAATTGGAAAAACAATTAGTCCCATTTCTGGAGAACAGGTTACCAAAGACACCCCTGAGTCAACGGTAAATTTAGTGTTAGCTTTTCCTGAAAAAACTCGTTTTTATGTTCTTTTCGCTATTCCAAGTCACGAAAATTCAAAAATTTCAGATGAACTCCAGGTTCTACGCGAAAAAGGGTTTACTCGTTTATTACATATCGATTCAGAAGAAATACTTGATATTTCAGAAGCCGAAAAAAATGTAAAATCGATTTCTTTGAAGAAACAATTTGTTTTAGTTGACCGACTCGCTGTTCAGACAGATAACGACACTCAAACTCGCATTACCGATTCAATTGAATTAGCGTTCAAAGAAGGAAATGGTCGATGCTACATCAAACTAAGAGGCGGAGATTTTTTAAGCTTTTCAGAATTATTTGAGCGTGACGGAATGGAATTCACAGAACCAAACCCTCAAATGTTTTCTTTCAATAACCCCTACGGCGCCTGTTCTACTTGTGAAGGGTTTGGAAAAATAGCAGGAATTGATGAAGATTTGGTTATTTCAGATCCAAGTTTGAGTATTCGTGGTGGCTGCATTTCGCCTTTTCAATCGCCCAAATTTAGCACCAATCTCAAAGATTTAGTTAAAGTTTGCGCACGATTAAATATCCCGATTGATGTTGCTTATACCAAACTATCAAAAGAGATTAAAAAAATAATTTGGCAAGGTAAAGACGAATACATCGGGATTAATAAATTCTTCGAAACTATTAAAGATGAATTTTACAAAGTTCACATGCGAGTTTATTATGCTCGTTATCGTGGTTATTCAAGATGTACTGAATGTGATGGGTATAGAATAAGAAAAGATGGACTCTATGTAAAAGTAAATAATCTTTCAATTGGTGAAGTCGCTGAAATGACAATTGGTCATGCAAGAGACTTTTTCGAATCGATAACCTTAACTCCAACAGAGGAAAAAATTGCTTCTCAAATTCTTTATGAAATAAAAAAACGTTTACTCTATCTCAATGAAGTTGGCTTGGAGTATTTAACACTAGATCGACTAACAAACTCACTATCAGGTGGAGAGGCGCAAAGAATAAACTTGGCTAATGCACTTGGAAGTTCTCTTATTGGTAGCTTGTACGTTCTTGATGAACCAACAATTGGACTACATCCCCGTGACAATAATCGCTTAATAGGAATTTTGAAACGTCTGCGAGATATAGGGAATACGGTAGTTGTTGTTGAACACGACCCTGAAATGATAAAAGCAGCCGATTGGATCATTGATATCGGACCCTTTGCTGGCGTTTATGGTGGAGAAGTCGTTTTCGCAGGAACGTATGATGATTTGATGATTTCAAATTCATTAACAGCCAAATATATGAGCGGCAGAAAATCAATACCGATTCCCAAAAAAAGAAGAGCTGGAATTGGAAAATCTTTAACCGTGGTAGATGCAATTGAACATAATCTCAAAAATTTGACGGTAAATTTTCCACTTAATAAGCTTGTTGTAGTCTCTGGAGTTTCAGGTTCAGGAAAATCCACGCTTGTACATGACACTTTATATGCAGGTTTGATGCTTGAATGGGGAACCTACAATGATAAAGTCGGAAAACACAAAGAAATTCAAGGCCGTGATCAAATTCATTTAATAGAAATGGTTGATCAAACACCAATTGGTCGCTCCTCACGCTCAAATCCTGCAACTTATACCAAATCTTTTGATGATATTCGTGAGCTTTTCTCAAATACTCGCCAAGCTAAAATTCAAGGATTAACGCCAGGTCATTTTTCATTTAATGTTGCTGGTGGTCGATGCGAAGCCTGCCAAGGAGATGGAATTCAAACTATTGAAATGCAGTTTTTAGCAGATATTGAATTGCCTTGTGAAGTTTGTGGGGGTAAGCGATACCGAAAAGATATCTTACAAATTAAATACAGAGGTAAAAACATCTTTGATGTACTCGATATGTCAATCGCTGAGGCTTTAGATTTCTTTGTTGATGAAAAAAATATCGTTGATAAAATTGCGGTCCTTGACAAAGTTGGCTTGAGTTATTTGAAACTTGGACAAAGTGCAACCACTCTTAGTGGTGGTGAAGCACAACGTGTAAAACTGGCAAAATTCCTTACGAAAACGAATAAGGAACATACACTTTATTTCTTTGATGAACCAAGTACAGGTTTACATTTCGAAGATACAGCGCGTTTACTTGAAGCATTTAATGAACTTGTTGATGCTGGGCATTCTGTAATTGTTATTGAACATAATTTAGATATTATCAAAGCCGCAGATTGGATTATTGATATCGGGCCTGAAGGTGGTTTTGGTGGCGGAACACTAGTAGCAGAAGGCACCCCAGAAATGATTATGGAAGTTGATGCAAGTCATACCGCTCCATTTTTAAGAGAAGTATTACGCTAAACTCAAAATCTGTCCTTAGAAAAAAAATCGGAGAGATACATTTTTACTATTGAGTCCATTTTGAAAAGCTGATTTTTGCTGTTAAACCTCTTCTAAAACCTGTGGATTTGCCAACTATTTTATAGAAAACTACTCTTAGGAGTAAACTCACTATTCAAATAATAAACTATCATTTAAGATTTCCAAAACGACTCATAAGTATTTGATTAAAAAGATATATATATATATATATATATACTCTTCTCGTGAATTTATTTGAAGTTTAATTTTAAACAAGCACTCACAATCTATCAAAAACTATGAGTGCTGCTGTTTAGTTTAAATGCCAAAAAACTCTTGGTGTAAATCTTTCACTACATAAGACAAATGATCATTGTCAACTACGAAGGATAAATTAATATCAGAACTTCCTTGTGAAATCAGTTTAATTGGATAGTTTGAAATCTTATTAAATATCCTTGCCGCTACTCCAGTGGCATTTAAAAAATTCTGTCCCACAACCGAAACAAGCGCCAATTTAATATTAACATGAACATGACCAACTTGCATCAATTCTTCAATAACAGGATCTAAATTATCTTTGTTATCAACAGACATAGAAACAGATACTTCAGATGTGGTAACTAAATCTACACTCACTTTATGTTTTTCAAAAATGCTGAATACTTTTGCAAGAAACCCATAAGCTAACAACATTCTTGTAGAATTAATCGTGATGATATTGATGTCTTTTTTAAAAGCTATTGCTCTGAAAACGCCATCAAGTGGTGCACCGGCAAAAATTTTGGTTCCGTAATCATTCGGTTTGAATGTGTTTTTAATCCACACAGGAATATTTTTTTCAATAGCAGGTTGTATAGTTGCAGGGTGTAGCACTTTAGCGCCAAAGTAAGCTAACTCAGCAGCTTCATAAAAACTGATTTCTGGAATTGGTGTTGCAGTTGGAACCATTCTTGGATCACAAGTGTACATTCCACTAACATCTGTCCAAATTTCAATATCATCAACACTTAGTGCTAATCCAACTAAACTTGCTGTGAAATCGGAACCGCCACGACCGAGTGTGGTAAGATCTCCTTGCAAAGATGAACCATAAAACCCACCCATAATTGGAGTGTGTTCATTCTCTAAATGATGTCTGATAACAGATATTCGATTATTAATTTCTTTTTGAATTGGTAAAGCCTTCCCAAAATCGGGTGTTGTTATAATCACCTCTCTTGAATCAATATGAACAGACTGAACACCATAAAGCAGACCAATTTGTGCTATTAGATACGACGACATTCGTTCACCAATAGAAGAAATGACATCTAATGATCGAGGTGTTAATTCTCTTAGGGTATGAATACCTAATAAATAATTATTCAATAAATCGACATGCTCATATATCCATGCAATACATTGTTCAAACAATACAGGATGATCTGTTTTATTCATAAGCTCGTCAACAATTTGAGTATGACGCTTCAATATTCGTTCTGAAACATTCATGGCTTCTGTTAAATTGCCATTCTTTGCTAATTCTGAAGCGATTAATAGATCATTTGTAGTTTTTGTGGTTGCTGATACTACGATTACGACATCTTTTTCTTTTGAGATTATGGAATAAACTTGTTTCCATGCTTTTGCATCGGCTACTGAGGTGCCGCCAAACTTCATTACTTTCATGCTACCTAGATAAAAAACGGTTGATAATTCTGATAGGCTAACTTAATTGATTTTTAGCAAATATGTAGTTAAGCCTTTAAAAATTACTTTTTATATTCTATCTATTATGATGATAAAACAGCGTTTTTTTAATCAATCTGGAATTATTAGAAATGAGCAACTAAGAACAACCAGAATTTTAAGCAAGGATTTTTCTTTCTCTAAATGGGAGTTAAATGGCAGTTATGCAAAAGTACTTAAACGAAAACATTTCGAAATAAACCCTGAATATTTATTGTTTTTAGATAAAGATTGGACACTTTTTTCAAGTTGTGGCTTTCTTAAATCTCCAGAAGGGAATTGGATTACCGATAGCTTTTCCTTTCCGTTTGAAACAGAATTCAAATCCTATTTTAACCAGCAAATTCCAGCAAAACGTTCCGTTCATTTATCTGGAATTTATTTTGTCTTTACCAATGTCGGGTTTTCAAATTACTATCATGTTCTAACCGAACTTCTGCCACGTCTTGAGTTTTACATGCCTTTTATAGGAAAAGTGAAATTACTTGTTAGTGAAAATATTCCTTCATTTTTAGCTGAAGCCTTTGATCTTTTAGGAATTACGAATAATGATATTCAACTAGTAAGAGATGGAATTGAGTACACTGCAGATACTCTTATGACCATTCCTTGGGGCTTAAATTTTATTCCTGAACGATTCGAATTCATCAAAAATAACTTTTTAAAAAGAACTGTAGATTATAATGCTGATAAACCCAAGTCAAAAAGAATCTATGTTAGTCGAAAAAGTGAATCTAATCGATCCATTGTAAACGAAGAAGATATTATTCCCATTTTAGATTCATTTGGATTTGAATGTGTCGAATCGCAGAAAATGAGCCTATCAGAGCAAATTACTTTATTTTCAACTGCAGCTGTTATTTGCGGACCTCATGGTGCAGGCTTAAGTAATCTGTTATGGATGAGTTCTCCAAAAGTAATTGAAATTAGACCTGAGAATTTTGCAAATGATTGTTTTCTTCATGCTGCATTGATTAAGAATGCTTCTAATTATGCTGTTTTTGAAACCAACACACATGGAGATGAAAAAACCATGACCGTAAATCCCATTTTTTTCGATTTTTTTCTATCTCAATTTTTCAGCCCTGCATAATTACATCTTCTGCAACATCTTCCAATAAATAGAATCCGGATTCCTTTTTCTTGAATAGCCATTTTGCAGCTCTAACTGCTCCGGCAGCAAAACCGTCACGATTTCTTGCTGTATGTTTTATTTGAATATCATCCCACTCCGACTGAATTCTTAATTCATGCTCTCCAAAAGTACCTCCTAATCGTTGTGAAGTAACATAAATTGAATCACTTTCCACTTTTTCATGATTAGGAATATGTGTGTTGAGCTCCTTTTTTGTGGCAGAATGGTGTAAATAGGTATTTGCTAGTGTTAACGCCGTTCCGCTTGGTGAATCAGCTTTTTGAGTATGATGAACCTCATGCAGGGCTGAATCAAACAATGAGGACTGCCCAAACAATAAGGAAGCTTGTTTGATTAACTTATTAAATAACTGCACTCCTAATGAATAATTTGACCCATATACTATTTTTGCTCCATTCTTACGAACTAAATCAATTATTTCAGGTTGATACTCAGACCAACCTGTTGTCCCAACAACTATTGGTTTACACGCAGCAACACATGACTTTATAGTTGAAACAACTGCCGAAGGATGCGAAAAATCGATTACGATATCTGATTGCAAAAACGAGGTGTGTGAAAAAGCAGAGCCATGCACATTGTTATCATTATCAATAACAAAATTAATTTTTACACTTTGATCATGATTCGTAATTTGTTTAATGGTTTTACCCATTTTTCCAAAACCGACAAGAGTAATTAAGAGTTGTTTTTCTACCATTGATTTTATTGTTTCTGTTTAATTTTGAGTTATTTTTTAAAATGAATCCTATTTAATTTAACGTTTGGGTTCAATTTAACAGACGCTGCTATTTGATTAAAATTGCTCTGATAAGTTGTTTTTAATTAAATAATTGGCAAATTCGTAGATTTTGAAGGGTTTAACCGAAAAAATCGGCTTAATGGTGGTAGCATATCTTTTATATTGTCAGATTTTATTTAATTGCCTTTTTTACTTTAGTCTATTTTTTTTCATATATGAACTAAAACTATGAAATAGCTAAATCATAGTCGATCTGATGCTGAAAAGGTATAACATCAATCTAAAAACTATTTGGTTCTTAAGCTTGAATTTAAAGGTTTAGACTAAAATATCCGACTTTTTTTACGCTTATCTTTAATAGTAAAAAGGATTAACCATCTAATTTCAGTCTTTTAACTTAGTTTATTGGCTATTTTTTAGATTACTTCAGTTTTTTTCTTTACCATCATTTGTTCCTGCTCATAAAATTAACATGTCTTCGAATTCATTTAAGCCCAGTACAAGTTATTGTAATTATTGTGGGGATAAATTCCTACCAAATAACAAAAAAGTAAGATTTTGTTCCATTCGCTGTGAAAAACTATTTGGTACAAAGTTTACTGAGTCACAAATCGAAGAATTTCATTTATCTAATGAACTTTTAAAGCTTCAACTTCAACTTCAAAAAAGTGTTATTCCAACTGATTTACTATCAAAAGAAGCTCTTTTAGTTTTTTATGATTCTATTTTTAGTCAAATAGCTAAAATTTTAAAATCTATCAATGAACAAGCACTTGAAAAAGAGAAAAATAGCACCACAAATGATTTTAACGCACTCAAAAACAAACTAGAATCCTTAATTGTTAAGGCAACTGAGCTACGGATTGAAAACAAAGCTTTAAAACAAAAGCTTTCATTAATAAAAAATCAAGATTCAATTCTTGCATCAACTCTTCTTGGTGTCGAAAATAATGCAGGACTGAATACGTATAAAAAAGCCTTTAAAACAAAAGTTAAGCAGTTTCATCCCGATGTATATTCAGAAAATGATGACATTTTTAAAGCATTACAATTAGCATTTGAAATCATTCGAGTTACAAAAGGTGAATCAAACTAAATTTTCACTAAGCTGATGAACAAATTGGTTTATCTTTAGTTTTCAAACCTTCATTGATATATCTTCTTTATATCAATTAGTGATTTGTAGATTACAAAGTACATTTTTAAACCATTTAATAATCATGAATTCAAATAAATTTGCCGTTATCATGGCTGGTGGAGTTGGATCCCGTTTTTGGCCACAAAGTAGAGAGGCTTTCCCTAAACAATTTTTGTCATTATATGGACACAGAACGCTAATTCAACAGACCGTTGATCGTATTTCAACATTAATTCCTTATGAAAATATTCTTATTATAACCAATCAGAAATATATACCTCTTGTTCACGATCAATTACCAGAACTTCCACTTATAAATATTTTAGGTGAACCAATGGCTAAAAACACCGCTCCCTGTGTTGCATTAGCTGCCCATGTGATTGGTCGTAGAGATGCTAATGCATTAATGTGTGTACTTCCTGCAGATCATGTAATTCTTGATGAGCCTAAATTTTTGAATATTATTGAATCTGCTTTTATTAAAGCTGAACATATAGATTCAATAGTTACAGTAGGAATTGAACCTAGTCATCCAGAAACAGGTTACGGTTATATTCATTATAATGCATCTGAAAAAGAAAAACTAAGTGCTAATCTTGTTCATCCTGTTTTTGGATTCAAAGAAAAGCCAACTAAAGAAACAGCAAAAAAATTCATTGAATCTGGTGAATATCTTTGGAATAGTGGCATGTTTATTTGGTCCGTAAAAACTATATCAAACGCATTTAAAGCCTATCAACCAGAAATGTACCATTTAACTCAAAGTGAACTAAGCTCAGAAACGGGAACACCTAGTGTTGATCAACTTTTTTCTTTTTTCTCTGCATGTAATTCTGTATCAGTAGATTATGCGATAATGGAACAAGCAGAAAAGATTTTTGTTGTACCAGGCTCATTTGGTTGGAACGATGTTGGAAGCTGGTCAGCTGTTTACGATATCGGTGAAAAAGACTCTTATGGTAATGTCATTCAATCGAATAATTCAGTTGTTATGGGTAGCACAAATTCTCTCATTAGTGGAAAAAGTGGAAAATTAATTGCATTAGTTGGAATGGAAAACACGGCTGTTATTGAAACAGAAGACGCTATTTTAGTTTGTAACTTAAATGCTTCTCAAGATGTTAAGAAAGTTGTAGAAAGTCTTAAAGACCAGTTATCGTCTTATAAATAAATCTTTATTACTTTTGACCTAAAGCTTAATTTCATTCAAAAACATTAAATTAATTTGAAAAAGAAAAAGCCGATCTGTTCAGAATCGGCTTTTTTATTGTTTAGTTTTTTGGGGATAATAGTTTCTTTATCATTTTGAAATTAGTTCAGCTTCTTGCATTCCTAATTTTTTGCAAAGTCTTGAAAATTCAATTTGTTCTTCTTGAGTCAAGATACTCATTTCTTCAACGATTTTTTCTACATGTTTAGGAAAAATTTTTTCAATTAGTTTTTCACCATCTGAGCTTAAATGCACTTCAATGAAACGTCTATCATGCTCATTTCTTACTCGCTCAACAAGATTTCTTTTTTCCAAATTATCAATAACCATCGTCATATTTCCGCCAGTTTTTAGAAGCTTTTTTCCAATATCACATTGAGACATTGATCCTAAATGAAATAAAATTTCTAAAACGCCAAATTGACTTACAGTAAGATGTTGAGAATTTATAAAATTATTAACTCTGTTAGAAACTGAATCGGCAGCTCTGTTTAATTTTATAAAAAGATTTAAGGCCGTTACTTGTTCAACAGAACCGTTAAATTTCGTTCCCATGAGTAAATGTATGTTATATAATTAATAAATACAATAATTAGTATAATCTTATCCTTATTAAAAAAGTGGTATTTGCTATTTTTTATTACTTTTATTAAGTAATTTCGCAAATGCTACGTTAAACTATCTTGTTTCAAATTAGTTTAAAATGAATAAAAACAAGCATCTTTAATAAAAATAAGATTTCAAGTCGTTCTAACAACAATAATTCGGGCAGCAATAGTTCTTATTCTGCATATTGAATAGTAACTGAGGCATGATCAGATAGCACATAACTTGTATCAATCCAAGCTTTTTTTGCTTTTTTTGAATAGGTTGGTGTGCATAATTGATAATCAATTCGCCATCCTTTATTGTTAGTTCTAGCGTTAGCTCTATAACTCCACCAACTGTACAAATCTTTTTTATCCTGATTTAGATTTCTAAAAACATCAACAAATCCAGAATCTAAAAATTTTGAAAACCACTCTCTTTCTTCAGGTAGAAATCCAGACGAATTTTTATTTGATATCGGGTTATGTATGTCAATTGGTTTGTGAGCAATATTTAAATCCCCACACAAAATGAGTTCTTTCCCCATTTTTTTCTGAAAATTATGAGTGAAATCATAAAATTGATCTAAAAAGGTATATTTAATATGTTGTCTTTCATCGCCAGTTGTTCCACTGGGAAAATATGCTGATATAACTACAAAATTATCGAATTCCGCAGCTATAAAACGCCCATCTTTGTCTATCCATTCAATTCCACAAGAATCAAATATATTTAAGGGTTCTTTTTTAGAAAGTATTCCAACACCAGAATATCCTTTTTTTTCAGCCGATTTGTAATAACCAAAATATCCAGATTCAAGGATTTTTACAGGTATTTGTTCTTTTGTTGCTTTCAACTCTTGGAAACAAATTATGTCAGCCTTAATTTCAGACAACCAATTTAATAGCCCTTTACTTTCAGCGGATCGAATGCCGTTAACATTTAAAGTGGATAGTATCATAAATAGATTCTTTTTGATTAATAATAGTAATAATTCAGTTTTTTATGAATCAGATTAAACGAGTTTACCCAAAAGGGGCAATAATAATTAAACAAGGCGATTATGGCGATGAGGCTTTTCAACTTATCTCGGGTAGTGTTGAAGTTGGGTTTATCTCTGCGGATGGCAATAAAACCATTTTAGCCATATTACGCCCTCCACACATGTTTGGAGAAATGGCCTTAATTGATGAAAAACCAAGATCAGCTACAGTTACAGCTCTTACTGATGTAGAAGTTGCAGTAACACAAAAATCAGCTTTTGTTAGGCATTTTTCAGCTGAAAACGAGAGTCCTTTAATTCCAGTTTTAAGAACAATGTTTGAAAGACTCAGAACTACAAATCAAGTTATTTCGGCACTATCTTCCGATATCTCCGTGGTTGCAAGCGCTGAGGGAGGTCACGAATTTACATCGCCATCAAAATTAACGATTAAACCGACTACTGAGGCAGCCAAATCGGCTTTAGGTGCTAAAAAGTTTGATGTTAAAGAATTCCCATTCCGAATTGGACGGCAAGAGGTTAACGATGTTCTAGGAATAAATGATTTAATGTTGCACGATAGTCCGCCTTATCAAGTATCTCCTCACCATTTGTTAATTTCACTACGAAATAACGTCATTGAATTAAGCGACAGAGGCTCTCGTTATGGTAGTCTAATAAGTGGCGTTCGAGTGGGCTTAAGTAATCGCTCTAAAGTTGTAGATTTAAAAAGAGGCGACAATGAAGTAATACTTGGCGATATCTACTCAAGAATCCGTTTTAATTTTGTCGTTGATTAGATAGTCGAAAAGGAGTTATAATTAACTCCTTTCTCTTTTAATTTATCTTAAACCTTATTCGCGCAAACTTTCTTTTGCCAACTTTTAAAATCACTTCTTCTCCAGGTTTTAAACTAAGTTCGAAAGCAACATCTTTAACTTGCTCACCATCTAAACTAACGCCGCCTTGCTGAATTAAACGCTTAGCTTCACCATTACTCGGAGCAAAACCAATTTGTTTTATTACGTTTACTAATGATAGAGAACTACCAGACTCAAATTGAAAGACATCCATCACATCAGGAATACCTTTATTTATAATTGTTTTTTCGAAATGTAAACGAGCATCATCAGCAGCTTCTTTTCCATGGTACATTGCTGTAATAACATAAGCTAAATCGTGCTTGGCATTTCTAGGGTCATTTTCAGCTTTTTCTTTAATTTTTGGTAATTTTGACGTTTCAACATCAGTTAATAGCTCAAAATAGGTGTAAATCAAATGGTCAGGAATGGATAAAGACTTTCCATACATATTGTTTGGCTCATCGTCCAACCCAATATAATTATCATAAGATTTTGACATTTTCTGAACGCCATCTGTTCCAACAAGTAAAGGCATCATAAGACAAATTTGGGGAGAAATAGAATTGTCTTTTTGAAGTTGACGACCAACTAATAAATTGAATTTCTGATCTGTTCCTCCTAGTTCAACATCTGATTTTAAGTGAACTGAATCTTGACCTTGAGCAAGTGGATATAAAAACTCATGAAGAGAAATCATATCATTATTAGAGTACCTTTTACTAAAATCATCTCTTTCTAACATTCTAGCAACCGTCATTTGCCCAGCAAGTTTAATTACATCCGCAAAGTTCATTTTTCCTAACCAGTCTGAGTTGTAAACTATTTCGGTTCTATCAGTATCTAGTATTTTTGAAGCTTGCTTAAAATAAGTCTCGCCATTCTTTTTTATAATTTCTGGTGTTAATGCTGGTCTCGTTTTATTTTGACCAGTTGGGTCACCAATTAACGAAGTAAAATCACCAATTATTAAAATGGCATGATGTCCCAAATCTTGAAATTGCCTTAGTTTTCTTAAGATTACAGAGTGACCTAAATGCAAATCTGGACGTGTTGGGTCACAACCTAATTTAATTTTCAGCGGGTTTCCCGTTTTAAGCGACTCTTCTAATTTTACTTTAAGTTCCGTTTCTGGAATAATTTCAGTTGTACCACGGCGGATTAACGCTAATTGTTCTTCAACGGGTAAAAATTTGGACATTCTTTAAAAATTAATTGAGTTCAAAGGGTTGTTTTCATTAATCGTTTTTTTGATGGTTTTAGAGAAATCCTCTGCACCAGGGTAAACCAAAGCGATTGCATTATAAGTAGTTGGGGCTACTTTAATCAAATAATCATAGCTAATTGATGCTTTTTTAGTTTCATCAGATGGATAACCAAAACCAGATATAAGTATTAATAATGCACTTATTAATAAACCCGCCTTTAATAAACCAAACGCTAAACCTAAAAGCTTATCTACGAAGGTTAGTTTTGTGACATCTATTAACTTTGAAGCTATATAAGTTATTAAATTAACAACAACCATAACTGTAACAAATAACATGATTCCAAAGATGAATGGATTGAAATCATCTTGCAAGTTCAATAAATTTTTAGCATACGAGCTGAACTGATCAAGGTAATTTATGGTTAAGAATACAGCTAAAATAAGACCAAGAATTCCTAAAACCTCTTTAATGAGTCCACTCTGATAACCTTTAAAACCAAAATATGCTAAAGGTAATAGAATAATAATATCAAGAGTTTCCATACTATTAGGACAGCTTAGATTTTACGATTTTATTAACAAGACCACCATCAGCTTTACCTTTTACCTTTGGCATTAGTTTACCCATGACTTTACCCATATCAGAAGGAGCAGTTGCACTTACAGCTTTTATCACCTCATCAACAATTTGTGTAATTTCTTCCTCACTCATCAATTTTGGTAAATAGGTCTCAATTACAGAAAGTTCATATTTTTCTTTTTCTGATAAATCAAAACGGCTAGCGTTTTCAAATTGCACAATTGAATCTTTTCTTTGTTTAGCCTCTTTGGTAATTACACCAATCACTTCTTCTTCATTTAACGTAGCAGAACCACCTTGGCGTATACTAATTTCTTTTTTCATAATGGACGATTTTATTGCTCTTAGAACCATTGTTTTATCTTGTTCTTTTGCGAGCATAGATGCTTTTAAGTCGTCTAAAATTTGTTGGTATAAACCCATAGTCTTATTTTTTAGTTTGTAATCAAGTTTTTGTAAAAATACGGAACGTTTAATGTTTAAGGTAGTTGTTTTTAACTAATCATTCCTAAATGTATTTTTTTTAGATTAATTGGAGTTTCAAATACAAAAAAAGGCTGAACACGACGTGCACAGCCTAAAAACCGTTCTTCAAGAAAGTTTAAAAAACTATTTATTTTTAGCTAAGAAATCGCTTGCTTCATTAACATCAACAATGGATTCTGAATAACCATAAGAACCACTAGCGCGCTTTTTAGCAATTATAATTTTAGCCATTTTACGAATACCAAGCTTATTTTGGAGAGCTTTATCACCGAATGTCTGCTTCTTTGCCATGGTGCATGCCTTTTATTTAATTTCTTTATGAACTGTATGTTTTCTGAGTCTGGAATTGTATTTTTTTAATTCCATACGACCCGGAGTATTACGACGACTTTTTGTCGTAACATAGCGGGATGTTCCAGGGGCTTCTGTACATTCTAGGATAACCTGAATACGTACACCTTTACTTTTTTTTGCCATCCTATTTCAGATTTTAGAGTTTACCAGCAGCTGCATCACGCAACGTTGCTGAAATTCCTTTTTTGTTGATAGTACGAAGCGTTTTTGCAGTTACTTTTAAAGTAATCCACATATCCTCTTCAGGAAGGTAGAACTTACGCTTCTGTAAATTTAAATGAAACTTGTGTTTCGTTTTGTTATTGGCGTGGGAAGAACGGTAGCCGTTGTACGCCTTCTTACCAGTTAAATCGTCTCGACGCGACATGGTGTTACCTTTTAGTTTTTTGAAAAGAAGAGAAAGATAGGTTTATTTATTGACTCATGCAAGAACTATTTAACAAAATATCTACTTATCCACTACTTATCCACATATTTTCATGGGGCTCATTTTTGATCTGCCTTTCGATATGGAGCCAAGTTAACTTTATTCTCTACTCATTTTGATATTGTAAGCCTATGCGTTATTTTAGACCGTTATTTAACTAATTAATGCATACAATTTAATATAGTAATATGTCTGAAAACAATAGGTCTAACTATCAAGCTTCAAATATTCAGGTACTTGAAGGTTTAGAGGCAGTTAGAAAAAGACCGGCAATGTATATTGGTGATACAGGTTCAAGAGGATTGCACCATCTTATAAATGAAGTCGTTGACAACTCTATAGATGAGGCTCTTGCTGGTTATTGTGATTTTATAACTGTTTCAATTAACAGAAATGGATCAATAACGGTAACGGATAATGGACGTGGAATACCTGTTGATATCCACCCGAAATTTGGAGTTTCAGCACTTGAGGTTGTTTTAACCAAACTTCATGCGGGTGGTAAATTTGATAAAGATACCTACAAAGTCTCTGGTGGGCTTCATGGTGTTGGGGTAAGTTGCGTTAATGCACTGGCAACTTTGTTTGTAGCAGAAGTTCATAGAGATGGAAATGTTTACAAAATGGAGTTTGAATTAGGAATTCCTAAAGCTCCAATGGAACAACTTGGTAATACTGAAAAAAGAGGAACTATTATAACTTTCTTTCCAGATCCAAGCATTTTTACGCAAACAGTAGAGTTTAAATACGAAATTATTGCTGAACGCATGAGAGAACTTGCGTTCTTAAATCCACTCGTTACCATACAAGTTATTGATGAAAGAGAGTTGGATGAAGATTCTGGTAAAACAAGAATAGAACTTTTTCATTATGAAGGCGGTGTTCGTGATTTCGTAAAATATTTGGATGAAAATAGAGACACGTATGATTCAAGCCCAATTTACATAGCCGGTGAATCTGATAATGTTCCGTTAGAAATTGCTATTCAATATAATAGATCATATTCTGAAAATGTTCACTCTTATGTAAATAATATTAATACACATGAAGGTGGTACTCATGTTTCTGGTTTCAGAAGAGCACTAACTCGCTCGCTTAAGAACTACGCAGAAAAAAATAACATGCTAAAGGGAAAAATCACTTTAAGTGGAGATGATTTCCGTGAAGGTCTAACAGCTGTTATTTCTGTAAAAGTCCCTGAGCCACAATTCGAGGGACAAACTAAAACAAAACTTGGTAATTCTGAAGTTCAAAGTATTGTTGAAATTCTAGTTTATGAAAAACTTAATGAGCATTTAGAGCAATCCCCCAAAGTTGCTAGAATGATTATTGAAAAAGTCTTACTAGCAGCTGAAGCTAGGGAAGCTGCTCGAAAAGCAAGACAACTAGTACAGCGTAAAAGTGTAATGGCTGGCGCAGGCTTACCTGGTAAACTTGCCGATTGTTCTATTAACGAACCTGAACATTGTGAAATTTACTTGGTTGAGGGTGATTCTGCTGGTGGTTCAGCGAAAATGGGCAGAAATAGAAGTTTTCAAGCCATTTTGCCTCTAAGAGGAAAAATTTTAAATGTTGAAAAATCGAGAATTAATAAAATCTTAGAGAATAAAGAAATTCGTGCTATGATTACTGCGCTTGGCACAGGTGTTGGACACAGTGATGATTTTGATATTGAGAAACTACGCTATCATAAAATTATTATCATGACAGATGCTGATGTTGATGGATCTCATATTAGAACATTGATATTAACCTTCTTCTATCGGTACATGCATCCACTTGTAGAGTTTGGTCACATTTATATAGCAACTCCTCCGTTGTATAAAATTACATTTGGTAAAAACATTGAATACGCCTGGGATGATATCAATCGTGATAAGATTTTAGCACGTGTCCGTAAGGAAACAAAATTTAAAACGGATGTATCTCGCTATAAAGGTCTAGGAGAAATGAATCCTGACCAACTATGGGATACTACCATGAATCCGGAGACACGGACTTTGCAACAAGTAAACATTGAAAGTGCAGCAGCAGCAGATAGATTATTTTCTGTTTTAATGGGAGATGCCGTTGAACCAAGAAGAGAATTTATTGAACGTAATGCAAAGTATGCAAAATTAGATATTTAATACAGGTTAGTAAAAATGGCTACAGATAAAATAATAAAAGTTACTATTGAAGATGAAATGCAATCCTCGTACATAGATTATTCTATGTCCGTAATTGTCGCTCGTGCATTGCCAGATGTTAGAGACGGTCTTAAGCCGGTTCACAGGCGTGTTCTTTATGGTATGAGCGAATTAGGCATGTTACATAATCGCCCGTACAAAAAAAGCGCTCGTATTGTTGGTGAAGTGTTAGGTAAATATCACCCTCACGGAGATTCTGCTGTTTATGATACTATTGTTCGTATGGTTCAAGATTTCTCCTTACGATATCCCTTAATTGACGGACAAGGAAATTTTGGATCGGTTGATGGCGACTCAGCAGCTGCTATGCGATATACTGAGGTAAGAATGAAACGTATTGCTGAGGAAATGTTATCAGACATCAACAAAGAAACGGTTGATTACCAACCTAACTTTGATGATACGCTTTCCGAGCCAACAGTTCTTCCTGCAATGTTGCCTAATCTTTTGGTAAATGGATCGTCAGGTATTGCAGTAGGTATGGCTACCAATATGGCACCGCACAATTTGCGTGAAGTAGTTGATGGAGTTACAGCTTTTTTAGACAACAATGATATCACCAATCAGGAACTCATGAAATTTATCATAGCTCCTGATTTCCCTACAGCTGGAATAATCTATGGATACGAAGGTGTTAAAGAGGCTTATGAAACGGGTCGTGGTAAAATCACTCTTCGTGCAAGAGCAAACGTTGAGGAACTTCGAGGTAATAGAGAGCAAATTGTTGTAACAGAATTACCTTATCAGGTTAATAAAGCAATGCTAATTGAAAAGATTGCTGAATTAGTTGGTGATGATAAACTTACAGAAGTAGCTGATATTCGCGATGAGTCTGACAGAGATGGAATGCGTCTTGTTATTATTCTGAAAAGAGGCGCTACACCAAGCGTAGTTATAAATCAATTATTTAAGTACACCAATATGCAAACCACTTTCGGTGTAATTAACCTAGCTTTGGTTAAAGGTCGTCCGAAAGTAATGGGTTTAAAAGAAATTATTAAACACTTTGTTGAACATCGTATTGAAGTTATCATTAGAAGAACTTTATATGATCTAGACCATGCTGAAGCAAGAGCGCATATCTTAGAAGGTTTAAAAATTGCACTTGATAATCTTGATGAGGTTATTAAAACAATTAGAAGTTCTGCAAACGTTGCTGAGGCAAATAATCGGTTAAGAAGAAATTTTGCCTTAACTGACTTACAAGCTAAGGCCATTTTAGACATGCGTCTTCAAAAGCTTACAGGTTTGGAACGTCATAAAATTGATTTGGAATACAAAGAAATAGTTGATCAAATTCGTGAATTTCGCGAGATTTTATCTAGTAGAGCAAAACAAACACTAATCATTAAAAACGAGATAAAAGATTTAAAAGATCGTTATGGTGATAACAGAAGAACTCAAATCGTTTATTCAGCAGAAGACTTTAATGTTGAAGATATGATTGCAGATGAAGATGTGGTTGTTACTATTTCCAATAGAGGCTTTATTAAACGAACTCCTGTTAGTGGCTATAAGCGGCAACGTAGAGGTGGAACTGGAATGAAAGGTGCTGTAACGAAAGATGAAGAATATATTGAACATCTTTTTGTAGCAACAAATCATAATTACATTCTTTTCTTTACAGAAAAAGGTAAATGCTACTGGTTAAAAGTGTACGAAATTCCAGAGGGAACTAGAACTACGAGAGGTCGAGCAATTGTCAATTTGATTAACATTGAAAAAGATGATTCAATAAAAACTTTTGTTCCTGTTAAGAATTTAGAGAATGAAGAGTATATAAATAATCATTTTATCATAATGGCTACCAAGCATGGTATTATCAAAAAAACGAATTTAGAATCCTATTCTAGACCTAGAAAAGATGGTATAATTGCTATTAATATTCGTGAAGATGATACCTTAATCGAAGCAGCATTAACCGATGGAAGTAGCACAATTATAATGGCTACTAATGATGGACGTGCAATTCGATTTAAAGAAAGTGATGTACGCGATATGGGCAGAAATACTACGGGTGTAAAAGGTATTCAAATCGGTGATGGAGATTCTTTAGTCGATATGGTAGTTGTGCGCAATACCCATGAGTCAACTGTATTAGCTATCTCTGGAAATGGTTATGGAAAACGAAGCCTAGTAGATGATTACAGAGAACAAAGTCGTGGAGGGAAAGGTGTAATAACCATGAAGATTACTCCAAAAACGGGGGATTTGGTTTCCTTAAAAGAAGTCTCAGATAGTGACGATTTAATGGTTATTACCACAAATGGTAAAATTATTAGAATGCACGTGAGTGATATTAGAACACTTGGAAGAAATACACAAGGCGTTCGAATTATTCGTCTAGGATCCGAAGATATGATAGGAGGCGTAACACGAGTAGTTAAAGAAGACGATGAAGAGATAATAGTTGAAGGTTTAGTTGATACCGCTGGTGATGTTGGAGTGGTTAAACCTGAAAACCAAATTCCTGAGGATGGAAGTGAAACAGGTGATCTTTTCAACGATAATGCTGAAGAATAAAATCAACCGATTTGAAGACAAAGGCTGAATAGTAAGATATTCAGCTTTTTTTTGTTTTTAAATATACGTTTATAACTCAAATTCGGGCTTCGATTCTAAACAAACATCACTAGTTTTTCAAATAAAAATTCATCCTGTGACACTACACAGGATTTCGGTGAAAACTATTATTACGCCATAAACGCTTCTTTTGTATAGCTTAAGTTCAAAAGCTGAGATGCTGGGTTGGAGACCACTATATAACGTTTATGAAATAAGAACAAGAGGTTGCCATAGGGTTCTTGTTTTTATTTTTATTTTTAATGAAAAATAGATTCTCTGAACGTACTCCGAAAATTTATTTTGAAAAAATTTCGTCAAATACGTAGAATTTTAAAGGGTGTTAACCGTAATAAGCAAATTTTTGGAGTGGACATCACCTTATAAGAAAATAAAAAAAAAGGATTTAAAATTTGCAAATTCAAGTTTTGATAGCTGATTAAATTAGATTTCGATTACATATAATTAGTTCTTTCAAACAAATTATTACACATCATAAACTACTCCTATAAATTCAACATTCACCAAATTAAATTTGTTTGAATAGTACCCTAATTCCAAATTATTTCTAGGAGTACTATCTCTCCTATTTTAAAAGTTTGTTTTTTGATTGCACGATTGATTTTAAATTTTAAATAACTGAGTTCGGGTTAATGCTAAATACAAAATAATTAGTCAACAATTAGAATAAAACAGGGTGAATTTTATTTGGCTTCTAAATGACACTAATGACTAGGTGAAACAATTTGAAAAACCATGGAAAGCGATCTCGAAACTACGCCAAAATTAGGCACAGCTGCTTCCAAAAGTGTTCCGTACAGAACGATGAACTTTAATTTGGCTTATATTAATTCATTACTATTCTTGAACTTGGATAAGCTGTTTTCTTTGGCTTCAACTCTTTTAGATACTAAGGGTTGATAATCAATAAGAAATGATTTGGAGTTATTCCAATTTCGAAAGTTGATTCCGCAACTGGTTTTTTATTTCAGTTTTTAATACTTCAGACTCAACGGCTATATAATTAAGATGAGTTACTAAAAATGAAGCAATAAATTCTACATTATCAAAAACAAAACTAAGTGTTGTTATTTCTTTTTTTACTTCTTTTTTTACTATGTATGCTGGGAATATTCGTAAAAACGGATTTAAATGGTCATTCTTAATACTTACGACATAGACAACATTGCTCTCGACTTTTTGATTATAAATTAATTTTTGTTTTTGATCATTAGTAATTGGTTCGAAACGTTCAAGCAAATGTTTTGTGTTTGAAATACTTTCTAACTTAAAGTTTCTTCGATCATTTCGGGAATAATCAAAACCTATAACATTCCAATGATCTTGGTATAAAACAACAAAATAAGGATCAATTTGACGCTTACTTTTCTCCCCTTGTGCATTTATATAATCAAATTGTATTCTTGTGCGCTCTGATATTGCTGAGCAAATCGAGAACCAATCACCTAATTGAGGTAGAGATTTAAAATCTGAATAGTATGGTGATGAAATCACATTTTCTTCAATAGATTGTATAAACGACAATAGATTTGAAGGAATTACATTTTTAATTTTCAATAAAACCTGAGCTACATCACTTCTCATAGAATTATCTGATTGACCTTTCATAAAGGATAAACCTAAAACAATACTAGCTAATTCTCTTTCAGTAAACATCAAAGGGGGAACTTTATAACCTTTCATAAGACTATAGCCTTCAACTGAATCGTGCATAATCGGCACTTCCATATCTTGCAAGGCTCTCAAATCGCGAAATACTGTCCTTCTACTTACATCAAAATAATCTGCAATTTTATTTACAGACAACTGTCTACTCGATTGAAGCATTAATAAAAGTTTTAATCGTCTGTCTGCACTTTTAATCGAGTCACTCATATTTTTAAATTTGATATTTTTATTTTGAAAGAATTTCTAGCAAATATTTTTGTCTATAAAAGGGTATTTCTGTTCCAGATTGTAAATTATAGGCTCTAACGTTAAACTTATCAAAAATCTCATCATTTAGCTCTGTTTGATAATCGTTTCCTTTTAAGAATAAAAACCCATCGTATTTTACTGGAAAATCTTTACATAACAGTTCATTAAGCTTAAAAGCATGCTTACTAACCATTATTACCTTTTCTTGATGCTGTGGAATAAACGTTTCTATATCTGCGCAATGAACTTCAGTAGATTGCGATTTAAGATTGTATACCATTTGTTTAACGGCTGTTGCTTTTTTCATATTGATATCAACCAAATGAAATATGGCATCATCATTTAAATAGGATAATGGGATTCCAGGCAAACCAGAACCTGTTCCCGCATCTACAATTGTTCTTGCCTTCCAAAACGTTTCCGTAATACAAGGAACAAGCGAATGCCTAATATGCTCTTGAATTGATTGCTCAGACTGATTTCGACTTACTAAGTTAATTTTTGCATTCCACCACAAGATTTGACGAACGTATTCCTTGAAGTGTGGTAAATATTTCATATTGTACCACTCAACTTCTTGAAACGTTTCACGTGAAACATTAACTATTTCGATTTTTTTATTCATTTATATAATTCATTGTTTCACGTGAAACATTAGTTTTTAATATATACCATTAATATAGCAATATCACTTGGATTAACTCCAGAAATTCTAGAAGCCTGCCCTATGGTTTCGGGCTTAACTTTATTTAACTTTTGAACGGCTTCAGCTGATAAACTATGAATTGCTCCATAATTAATTGAAAGTGGAATTTTTAAACTTTCTTGTCTGTTAAATGAGCTAACCATCTCAAATTCTTTTTGAATATAGCCAGCATATTTTATTTGAATTTCAGCTTGTTCAATGACTTGATCATTATTTGTAATATCAGAAACTAAAGCATTAAGCGATTCATCAATCGTTATTAAATTATTTAAACTAATTTCTGGCCTTGTTAACAAATTAGGCAATTTAATAGATTGATTTAGACTAGATGAATTTATAGTTACTAAGAAAGTATTATAGATCTCAGGTTTAACTGAATAATTATGTAATTCTTTAATTAATAGATCAATTTCTTTCTTTTTTAACAAATACTCCTGATGAACGGACTCATTTATTAGTCCAATTTCTTTTCCTATATCCATCAATCTCAAGTCTGCGTTATCATGTCTTAAAATAATTCGATGTTCTGCACGAGATGTAAACATTCTATACGGTTCGTTTGTACCTTTCGAAACCAAATCATCAATTAAGACTCCAATATAAGCTTCAGATCTTTTTAATATAATTGGCTCTTTCTTTTGAACTCTTCTTGAAGCATTAATACCAGCCATAAGTCCTTGGCATGCAGCTTCTTCGTACCCTGTTGTTCCATTAATTTGACCAGCAAAAAATAAGCCATCTATTAATTTGGTTTCTAAAGAACGTTTTACCTGATGTGGTGGAAAATAGTCATATTCAATTGCATAACCAGGACGTAAGACAACAACATTTTTAAAACCAGCTATTTTCTTTAACGATTCATATTGAACATCTTCAGGCAAAGACGTTGAAAACCCATTCAAATACATCTCATACGTATTCCATCCTTCTGGTTCGAGAAACAACTGATGTCTATCCTTATCTGCAAAACGATTTATTTTATCTTCAATGGATGGACAATATCTTGGACCTGTTGATTTAATTCGTCCATTAAACATAGGACTTCTATCAAAACCTAATCGAAGCTCTTCGTGAACATTTGTATCTGTATAAGCAATCCAACATGAAAGTTGTTTTTCATGAGTAGGCATTTTCTTTGTAGAAAATGAAAATGCTTTTGGATTTTCATCACCATATTGTTCTTCTAGTTTTGAATAATCAATACTTCTTCCATCTAAACGTGGTGGTGTGCCTGTTTTTAATCTACCAGCTTCAAAACCATAGTGTAATAAACACTCGGTAATTCCTTTTGATGCTTTTTCACCAGATCTACCTCCACCATATTGATTTTCTCCAATATGAATTACTCCATTCAAAAAAGTACCACTTGTAACTATAATATTATCAGCATGATAAACCTGTCCTATTTGGGTTTTTACCCCATATACTTCTTTGCTATCGGTGATAAGTATTTCGATAACATTGTCTTGCCTGAAATGTAATGTTGGTAAACGTTCTAAAGCTTCACGAATTAATTGAGCATATAACATCCTATCACATTGAGCTCTTGGACTCCACATAGCAGGACCCTTACTCAAGTTTAACATTCTGAATTGAACGGATGCTTGATCAGTTACTTTACCCATAATACCACCTAGAGCATCAATTTCACGAACAATTTGACCTTTAGCAACACCTCCTATTGCAGGGTTACAACTCATTTGACCTATAGTCTGAAGATTCATGGATATGAGTAGGGTTTTTGAACCCATACCAGCGGCGGCGGCGGCGGCTTCACTACCGGCATGACCACCACCTACAACTATAACATCGTACTTGGGATAATTTGATGAAAGCATAAAGATTTAATAATTTGAATAGAAGGCTGATTAAAAGAATGAAACGAAATGTTGCTACGCTCTAGAATAAAAAAATCTAAACCATAACTACACTTAATACTAAAATACACGAGATTTTGAATAGTTTATATAAAAAAAAAGCCCATCATTAAAATGATGAGCTTGCGATCCGGAAGGGACTCGAACCCTCGACCTCCTGCGTGACAGGCAGGCGTTCTAACCAACTGAACTACCGGACCATTTTTTGGAAGACTCAAATATACCAACAATATTTAATTGAAGTCAATACTAAATACGGTAATTATGCTGTAAAATGTACTATTAATTATTATTTTTAGTCATGTTCGAATATAAACAACTATCAAATGAAATTAGTGTTAGCGTTAGACCTGTATTTGCAGAAGATAAGTCTAATGTTTTAACTCAGAAATACGTTTTTCTTTATACCGTGACCATAGTAAATCTACAACAAGTGACCGTACAACTCTTAAGAAGAAGTTGGTTAATAAAAGATAGTATGGGCGATATTTATGAAGTTAATGGTGAAGGTGTTATTGGTAAACAACCCTTTATAAATCCCAACGAATCGTTTACCTATCAAAGTTACTGTGTCCTAAAATCACCATCAGGATCAATGGAAGGCGTATATGAGATGGAAACAAAAGAAGGACATACGCTTAAAGTGACAATTCCAAGATTTTTTTTACGTTCACATTTATTAAACTGAATCATACCTATGTTATTAAAAAAAAGATACCTATTCGCTTTTATGTCGTTTTTTAGTTTTTGCACAATTGAAAAGCCAGCAATTGTTGAAAAACCAATTGAAAATAGAGTAAAACCAGAAGTAATTACTCAAAACCACTCCTTAAAATTTGATACCGAAACACATCTAACAAACATTCGCCAATTAACCTTTGGTGGAAATAATGCGGAAGCCTATTGGAGTTTTGACAATAAACAAATCATCTTTCAATCGGATTGGTCAGAAATAAATTCACAAGCTTGTGATCAAATTTATGTTATGAATGCTGATGGAAGTCCATTAAGTACTGGCTCAAAATATCAAGAAGTATCAACTGGGAAAGGGAGAACCACTTGTTCTTATTTTCATCCAAATGGAAAAATAGTTTACTCTTCTACTCACTTTGCTGATGCAAATTGTCCAAAAGCTCCCGTTTTTGAAGATGGGAGATATGTTTGGGCCATATACAATACATTCGATATTTATATCAAAGATAATGCTTCAACTGAATCTGTATTGTTAATTGGTGGTGAAGGTTACGATGCAGAGGCAACCATTTCACCAGATGGTAAATACATGATTTTTACTTCAACACGATCTGGTGATTTAGATTTATGGCGTTATGAGTTTGAAACTAAAGAAATTAAACAAATCACGTTTTTACCAGGTTACGATGGCGGTGCTTTCTTCTCCCATGATTCTAAAAAACTTGTCTGGAGAGCGAGCAGACCAACTGAAGAAGAATTACCTATGTATAAAAAATTACTGTCTAAAGGCTTAGTTGAACCAAAAGAAATGAATGTATATACTTCAGATATTGACGGAAATAATATTGTACAAATTACTAGTTTACTAGGTGCAAATTGGGCTCCATTTTTTCACCCAGACAATAATCGAATTCTCTTTTCATCAAACCATCATACAATGGATAAAGGCGGTCGCATCTTTGATATTTTTATGATTGATCCAGATACTAAAAAACTTGAGCAAATAACAAACTCCGGCACATTTGATGCATTCCCTATGTTTTCTCATGATGGTAAGTTCTTAGTTTTTGCTTCTAATAGAAGAACTGATAGAAAACCAAGTCGTGAAACTAATGTATTTATAGCCGAGTGGGTTGAATAAAAACAACTGATTATAATTTTATCAAAATATTTACAAAAAAAGGCTGCCAGATTACTCAGACAGCCTTTTATGTTTAAAAATCAGATTATTCAAAGAAGGTATTGCAGCAAATTAATCACAGTTAAACACTATTTGAATGATTGAAATCCAAAAATTGAATTCTGAAATAGCAGTTAAAAAAAACATTTAGTTTTTTATAGCTTCTTCAATTGCAGCTTTCATTTCTTTATCAGTCGGTTTAACACCTGAACGGAAACGATGTAGCAATGTACCATCTTTTGAAATAAGGAATTTCTCAAAATTCCATTTAATACTACCTTTAAAATCTGGATTCTCTGTTTCTGTTAACATAGCAAATAAAGGATGTTGATCTTTTCCTTTAACAGACACTTTTGAGAACATTTGAAATTCCACATTATACTTTGCTGTACAGAATTCTTTAATTTCTTTATCGCTTCCAGGTTCCTGCCCCATAAAATTATTAGCTGGAAAACCTAAGATTTCAAAGCCTTGATCTTTATATTCAGCATAAATATCCTGAAGACCTTCATATTGTGGAGTATAACCACATTTTGATGCTGTATTTACAACAAGCAATACTTTACCTTTGTACGATTCAAGTGATATTTCCTCTCCATCAATGTTTTTTACTTTATAACCGTAAAATGAATCAGATGAAAATGACATAAAAAAAGTACCAATAAGGATAGATATTAAAATTTTCATACTATTTTGAAAAATTAATTGTTACTATGTGTTTTAAGAATTTAAAATTAAACGAAAAACGTTCCTTTTCTCTTCTATCTATGAATAAAGTGAAGCTCAAACTTAACATTTTTCTTTTTCTTTTTCTAACATTTGAAACGTTATCAGCGCAAATGTTTTCGGTTAAGTCACAAAAAAAAGATGCTATTACAGACGAATCTTCTCTAATTTTTTCGGCAGGAACTTCATTTGTCGATTTTTCCTACAAAGGCAAAACCTCATCAGATTACCGTTTACAAACTGCTCAATTCAATTTTATCGACCCTGTTTATTATTTACATGGTCAATTCGGTTTAGTTCATATTCATATTGATTATGGAACTTCTCTTGGATCACAAAATCAATTACGTTACACAAGTTTATCCTTAACTTTTTTAGGGAACATTACTTTAACACGAACAAAGAAGTTTTTAATTGCGATTCCACTACATTTAACCACTGATTCTTTTACCATTTCTTCTTCAAATGTCGATTTAACTGAAAGTCGATTTGAACAAACAGGATTTACATTTGGAACAGGTATTGAGTCTTCAGTCCAATTTAAACCTTGGTTACGGCTTCATTTAAGTCAATTAGCACATTATGGATTTTCGGCACGTGGAATTGGTGGTAAATATGGGAGCAAAACATTATTAGAGAGTAAAGTTCAATTAAATACATTCAGAGTATGGGGAAACTCACGATTATCTATTCATAATTCCTACTTGTTTCATATTTATGATATTGATTCATTTCTTTTTGATTATAACTTAAAAGCACTAACTTTTGGATTAGGATTAAGTTTTTAACTATGAAAACAGATCGATTATATTCAGAATTAGAGGATTTATTAACTGGTTTCGGAATTGAAATCAGAAAAGAAAAAGGCAATTTTAAGAGTGATTCATGTACAGTTGAGGGTAAAAAATATCTAGTTTTAAATAAATTACACCCCATTGATTTTCAGGTATCACTACTTGCTAAAGCACTTTATGAGTTAAATATTGACGAGCAGTTTATAAAACCTGTTCTACGAAAAGAATTAGAACGTATGTGGAAGATGAGTATTTACAGTAAAAAGAAAAATGAGGAGTTTGATTTATCATGAAATTAAACTTTTTAGGAACTGGGACATCAATGGGTGTGCCTGTTGCAGGTGGATTTTCTTATGATAGTCTTAGTCTTGATCCAAGAGATTATCGACTACGTGTTTCAGCTTTTATACAAACCGAACAAACTTCTCTATTGATAGATGTTGGCCCTGACTTTAGGTTACAGAGTTTACGTTCAGGAATTAAGAAAATTGATATACTTCTATTAACTCATGAACACGCAGATCATATCGGTGGCTTAGATGATTTAAGACCGTTTAATTATGTTCAAAAAAAACCAATTAAAACAATTGCTTCTCCAAATTGTATAAAATCAATTAAAGAGCGATTCCCTTACATGTTTCCTCCTGTTAAAACTCCTGGCTCTGTTGATTTTGACTTTATACATGTAAATCTATTTCAATCTTTTGAATATCGTGATATAAAAATAACTCCATTTCCAGTTCAACATGGGACTATGGAGGTTTGGGCTTACAAAATTAATGATCTTGTTTATATAACCGATGTATCATACTTAACAGATGAAGCAATTCATTTTTGTAAAAATTGTAATCAACTGGTTATCAGTGGCTTACGTATGAGTCCAACACATCCAACACATTTTACTATTCCTGAAGCATTAGAAGTTATTACTAAAATTAACCCAAAGAATGCTTGGATTGTTCACATGAATAGTCAAATAAAACAAGCTGAAGTTGAAAATGAGCTACCAAAAAATGTTCGTCTTGCTCATGATTTATTAGTTATACATTGCTGATTAATACTTTATTTAGACCGAAATTTTGTTTTAGGAATGTAATTTATTTTATTAAACTGAGTATGCGAAAAGAAATAAAGTAGAAAACTGGTAAAAAGGTATTGTCAATCCACTGAAAAATGATACTCGTGATTGCGAAGCTATTTGAGAAACCATGAAATGCTATCTTTATTCAATTTGGAGTTAAATTCTAGAATTCATTTCACGTTGCCTTTGAGATTACTTTTCGCTTCATGGCTATTTGAGAGTATTAATTGAAAGACGTTTTTCTTAGTTCAAATCTAATATTATTGCCACAATTTTTATCAAGAACTAAGATTATCAATTAATGAACTAAGATGAATATATACATATTAAAAAAAACTAGGTAAGTTAAGTATTTCTAAGTACTATATCTATTTATGAGTCCACTTCAAAAAGTCAATTCTTTAAGTTTATACCACTCAAAATACTACGAATTCGACGCATATTTTGCTAAAAACTACTTTTCGGAGTACGCTCATTTATCAGATTTGAATTTCAATTCTTTTTCATTAATAGTGTGTTCCCAAATCAATTTACCCTTTGGATCATAGGTTTGTAAAGAAATAGAACGGTTCTTTCGAGGACCAAAAACCTTCATCATTCCAAAATTTTGAGTGTTATTAACCAAAGTACCCTCAACTCTTAAGGGGTTATTTAATTCTTTTTCGCTCAAATTAGCATTATAACCACTTGTTAAAGGTGAATTTGTGAATTCATAAAGCGGATACATTGCATCTTTTTCTAATTTTAAAAGTTCTGTATGATGTCTATCACCTGAGAAAAAAACCACTCCTTCAATTTTTTGATTTTTTAAAAACTCAAGTAATTCATTTTGTTCATTCTGATAGTGATTAAAACCTTCATAAGGATTACTTTTATTAATTGTTTGATTTCCATTAATTACAATTTTAAATGGAGCTGAACTATTTAGTAATCTATCTTTTAACCAAGTAAGTTGTTTTTTTCCAAAAAATGTTTTCGTAGAATCGATTAAGTCATTTGGAGCTCTATGATATCTGTCATCGAGTAAAATAAAATCAATGTCATTGTATTTGAAATCAAAATAAACGCCTTTGTTGTCAACTTCGCCTGCGTTTGGATTAAACCAAAAGGAGTTAAATAAATCAAGAGTTATATCTTTGAATTTATAAGAACGATCTGCATTATTTGGTCCATAATCATGATCATCCCAAGTTGCATAATTTGCAGCCGTGGATAAAAGTCTTTGCATCTCTTTCAGACTTCTTGCTTCATTATTTCTATAAATCATTCTGGCTTTAGAATAGAAATCAGTTTCTCTGTAATAAATATTATCACCCGTCCAAAGCATAACATCTGGCTTCATATCAGCAATTGATTCTAACAGTTGCGGCGATGCGCCATAAGCTTTTCCAGGTCTATCTTGAGGTGGATCGTTTACATAAAGACAACTACCAAGGGCAACAGAAAAGTCAGGGGCGTCTTTTCTCCACTGCCATAAATCTTGAGTCGTAAATTGTAATGGATAAGAAAATTTCAAGATTTTACCATCAACACTTACTTGATATTCGTAAACTGTTCCAAAATCTAAATTTGTTAATACAAATTTTCCTATAAAATATACATCTGATTTGAGTTCTTTTATTTCTGTTTTAAACACCTTTTTAGGATCACTTTTTTTCCAATAAAGTACCTGCACAGATGCTTTTGAATTTGTTTGATACCAAATTCCAACTTCCATGTGCTCTACATAACCTAACATAGGTCCTGCTTGGTGTTTAACATGTTGTGCCGATAAATCTAGTGATAAACTAGCTATTATCAATAGACTAAGGGTAAGAAGATGAGCTAATTTTTTCATATTACGAATCAAATTTGTGAAATGTACAATCCATCAATCCTAAACTAAATACCATTAAAAAAAATACTTATAAATCTTGGTTTTACATTTAACGGAGTAGATCTAGCTATTGAATGAAATAAAAATTTTAATTAGAAACAGAAAATAAAAGAAAAGGTAAAACGCATTTGTTAATAATTGAATCAATTCAATTATGAATTTGTTATTTTTTTGAACTCTTTTGTAATTAAAGTATTTTCCTGATTCAAAAAAATGACCCATTTTCTTTACGGCACTATTTAGCAGGAACAAAAAAACAGGTTGGTTTTAGTTTGTACTTCTCGCCGTAAGCTTATAATTTTAATTCTAACCTATTATTTTTTAATATTTTATGATTTTAGTTTTATTTGGACCACCAGGTGCTGGAAAAGGCACACAAGCGAAATTATTGGAGGAAAAATTCTCTATCAAACAATTATCTACTGGAGATATTTTCAGAGGTCATATAAAAAACCAAACCAAATTAGGTAAAAAAGTTAAATCAATACTTGATTCTGGAAATTTAGTACCTGATGAGGTTGTGGTTGAAGTTGTAGTTGATGCTGTAAGCAAAGACGAATTCAAAAATGGATATATCCTCGATGGTTTTCCAAGAACAGTTAATCAGGCAGAACAATTTGACGCTTTTTTAGCTGAAAATAACATGAAAGTGAATGCTTGTATTGGACTTGAAGTTCCGAATGAAGAACTCAAGAAACGAATTCTTTCCCGAGGCCAAGATCGTACCGATGATACTCCAGAAAAAGTTGCAGTGAGACTTCAAGTTTATGAAAAAGAGACTTCACCTGTGATGGCCTATTATAAATCGACTGGAATATTTTCTTCGATAAATGGTGTTGGAACTGTTGAAGATATTTTTAACCGAATTTGTGCTGAGTTAACTTAATTCGTTTCTAGCTATTTAAAAAAAAAGTCAAGAACGAATGGAGTAATTCAGAGTTCATGACTTTTTTTGTTTTATGAATTACTAATAGTGAGCCATTAAAATTGGTTTTCTTTGTATTCGATTAATCACTAGTTATAAACTGATTTAAAATTGAGTTATACATTTAACGCATCTTTTAGCCGTGATTCCTTAAAAACCAAGTATGATTAGTTTTTCGACTTTATCTATAAAAACCTGAGTTTAACTATTCTGCTATTTAAATGAGATTGGATTGGGTGTAAACCGTGAAATTTGTTTTTTTAAGTGGATCCAATTTACAAAAATCAATTCTAAAAATGCTCAATTTTGCTTTGTTTACTTCTAAACACTATACAAATACATACAAAAATAAAATATATCGTAAAATCCCCCTTGCCCCTTTAAATTTCTTCTGTCTTTTTTAGCAAATTAGTTTTGGGTAAAAAGGGGAGTTTTCTTTCTAATTCAAAACTCAGGTAACTAATAAATGGGGTTCTAATAATTATCTAAATCACTCAAAACATTTAAGAATAGCATTTTTTACATCAACAATGGATTCTATTTTTTCGAAGTTTTGTGCATTTTCGCCATAAGCGTATAAAGGAACAAGGTTTCTAGTGTGAGTCTTCACCGCTAAGTTTTCGATATTTCCATGATCACTTGTTATTAAAAGCGTATGATTTCCAATTTCCTTAATTAGTTCTTGCAAAAGTTTATCAATTCTTTCAAGTGAAGAAAATGCATTTTCTGGATTTTGCTCATGCCCCGCTTTATCCGTTAAAAAATATTCAAAAAGAACTACATCATGTTGATTCGCTTTTTTTAGGATTCTTTGAGCTGCTTCAGCTTCTTTTATTTCTGGAAGTTCAATTCTTAATTTTTTCTTCCAATAATCTTGTTTTACTTCAGCTGTAACTGCTTCCCCATTAATGACTAAATCTTCAGTATTTAAACTTAAACCGGCTCCCATTGTCATCCAAGTTGTACAAGACCATCGACTTCTTTTTTCAGCATTTACAAAAAATGGTTTGGGATAAGCATTTATAAAATGAGGTGATTTTCCCATTTTTAAAAGATCAGAAAATAGAGATTCTTCTTTTAAATACGGTTTCGTTTGTGAATGTGCGTAAGGACCGAAATGTTTTCCAATCAATAGAGACATATTCATTCCACAAAACAACGAAGCCTGCCCTGTTCCACTTTGTGGCAAACCATCCATATCTAAATTGGCATCAATTTGTTTAAAAACATGATTATGTGAAATTATTTGTTTACTTGATTCACCTAATTTTCCGCCACTTAATAATTCAAAACCTGGTAAATGATTAGTGTAAAAGGGATTAAACTCATTTTCTTTACCAATTCCAATACCATCAATAAAAATAAAAATAACAGCCATTATTTCTCCAAAATGATGGTAACAGGTCCATCATTGATTAATTCTACTTTCATCATTGCTCCAAATACACCTGTTTCGACACGTACATTATGGGTGGATTCAAGTAAATCGATGCATTTTTCATACAATGGAATAGCTAGATTTGGTGGCGCAGCTTCAATAAAACTAGGTCTTGTTCCTTTTTTTGCATCACCGTATAAAGTGAATTGGGAAACAACTAAAATTGAACCGTTCACATCTTGAACAGATTTATTCATTTTTCCTTCATCATCTTCAAAAATTCTGAGCCGTGCAATTTTTGAAGCCATCCACTCTAATTTTTCAATTGTATCCGTTGAATGAATCCCTAAAAGAACTAAAAGTCCATGATTTATATTACCTGTAATTCTGTGTTCAACGGTAACAGTAGCTGAAGAAACTCTCTGGATAACTGCTCTCATAAGGTGGATAACTATGTGGAAAACTATGCTTTTAGGTTCAATTTTTTGTAAGCTCTAAAAATAATACACATTGATTCACATTTCGAATTATTTATTCACATTCTATGAGTTCGAAAAGAGTATGTGGATAAGTAGCATATATATGAAGATATGTCTTATATGTACAAATGTGGATAAATATACTCAGACTTTCTTATCTCATTGATATTATTGCAAAGTTTACGAACAAACTTATCAACAAATGAAAAACATTTACTTTTGTATTTGGTGATGAGTAAAGTTATCCACATATCCACACGCTCTACTATTTACTTACTATATATATATAATTATATAAAGAATATTAAAACGTGTGGAAAACTTGAAGTGAATTCAGAGAATATCTTTATTTGGTTTTGGCATTTCAGGAATGCTCATCAACATATCTTTAGACCAAATGGAATTTACTTCTTGAGCATCAGAACGATAGAAGCAATTTTTCATTCTACAATAACGACAAGCTTCAGGGAAACAAGGTTCGGTATGAATAATTAATTCTACCTTTTCATTCATTGTTTCAGAAAATCGATTTTTAATTTCGTGTTCAGCATCATGAGTCTGCCTTAAACTAAAATACCATGGCATTATTAGATGAAAATCTATGAATAATTGTGAACCGCTTCTCCAAGCTCTAAGTCTATGTGGTGCAATCCATTCATCTCTTCTAATCTTTGCTAAACAGGTAGAAATTAGAGAAAGTGCTTCCTCATCGGCACTATCCATTAAACGCATTAATGAACTTCTGAGCAATTTTGAACCTTGAAAAATGATATGAACGGCAACAAAAAGAGCAATTACAGGATCAATCCATAATATTCCAGTAAGCTTAACACAAATCAACCCAATAAAAACTCCAAACGATGTAATTGAATCGGAATAAACATGATAACCTGAAGCAATTAAGGTATCTGAACGCATTTGCTTACCTGTACGAATGAGATACATTCCCAATAATCCATTCAAAATAGCTGTTATCAAAATTAAAATTAATCCCTTGGAGATTTCTAGAACATGAATTCCATCAATAAATGCAAATACAGCTTCATAAACTATAAATAAACCTGCCAGAATAATCAGAATGCCCTCAAAAGCAGCTGAAAAGTATTCAACCTTACCATGACCATAAGGATGATCTTTATCGGCAGGCTGAGAGGAAATTCGAATTGCAATAAATGCAGTTACCGCTGTAATTACATTCACAATAGATTCCAATGCATCTGAATAAATGGCTGATGAACCTGTAACAAAAAACGCAAAAAACTTAATAACTAAGATAATAATCCCAATTCCAAAAATTAGTTTAGTCGCAAAATCTTTTCTCTTTTGAGTGTCTGGTTCTGACATTGTACTACATTAAATTGATCAAAAAGAACATTATGCTGCAATTTACAGAAAAGTACAGGCAACTGAATTTATTTAAATGGATTAATCCATTTAAACGTAAAATTAAGACTGGAATATTAGAAGGGATAAGCAATTCATGTGGTGTTTATCGATTTTATGATGCTTCAAATACCTTGCTCTATGTAGGTAAATCGATTCAGCTAAGAACACGAATCTTGTCTTATGGAAGAATTCAACCTGATAAAGATTCTAAGCGTTTAGTTCGGTTAGTGAGTAAAATTGATCGAGTAGAAACGGAAATATGTGAAAATGAAGAAAAAACGTTGTTAAAAGAGAATGAATATCTCAGAAAATGTAAACCGCAGTTCAATAGAGCAAACACAAAGCACGAATTATATGTATTTGTTGGTCTCAAAAAAAAGCAAGACTCAATTGAAATAGGTTGGGCTTTAACAGAGCACGGCTCAACGTTTGACGAACTCTTTGGGGCTTTTAAAGGTCTTGCATCTACGAATCGTATGTTGATGTCACTTTACCGCTTGCATGCGCTTAAATCTAGAAAGCGAATTATGCATAAAAAATATTTCACCAAAAAAGCCCCTTTTAGAATTGAGTGGAAAATAGATGACCAAACAAACGAAGATTCATTTGATTTTTTGAAGGATTATTTAAGTGGAAATAGGTGTGCTATTAACTTTTGGCTCAATGACTTAGATATAAAATCAAAATTTGAAGAGAACGTGTTGAATGAAAGTTTGGGAGTTTATTTAAACTGGTTTCAATATCAGGCACTCAGAAATAAATATGTAAGAGAAAAATTTAATTTTAAGAATGGTTTGATAACACAGGCTGGTTTTGATGATTGGATAGTGAAAAAATGAATTTTAAATGATTTATAAATAATTTTAATCTGACCACCCTTTTAATCTCCCTCCAAATGAAAGACTCATTTTTTTTAAATTTAATTTGTTCTGGAGGGAGAAACTTTGTGCATAATTTTGCAACGGTTCTAGGTTTAATCTATCATGCTCAAGTTTGCTGATAATCATAGTATTTTTATTAGTACACGATTGATAAGTATAATTCTAGCTCATTTGAGCATTCTGAACGGTGAAAGAAAACGTTGACCCTACGTTAGGAATACTTTCAATAAACAATTGTTCACCGTGAGCTTCAATGGTGTGTTTTACAATAGATAAGCCTAACCCAGTTCCACCTTTTTCCCTTGATCGAGATTTATCTACTCTAAAAAATCGTTCAGTTAATCGTCTAATATTCTTTTTTTCTATTCCTATACCACTGTCTTTAATATAAATAAGAATCTTTTTAGGGTGCTGAGGATACAATTTTGCCCCAATTTGTACGGAGCCATCAGGTCGGTTGTATTTAATGGCATTCTCAACAAGATTTATCATTATTTGTCTAAAATGATTTTTATCTGCGCGAACTCGAAGTACATCAGAGACTTCATCCATATTTAAGTCAATCTTTTCTTTTTCAGCTTTAAAATGTAAACTTTCAATTATTTCGTAAATAGTTGTGGCTAGATTAAACTCTTCAAACTGAATTTTTAATTCACCTGTTTCGAGTTTAGAAATTTCCATTAAATCATTGGTAAGAAATATGAGTCGATTCACATTTCTCAAGGCTTTTTTTAGAAACAGTTTATTTACTGCCTCATCTTCAATTGCCCCATCTAATAAAGTCTCAATAAAACCTTGAATTGCAAAAATTGGAGTTTTTAGTTCGTGAGATACGTCCCCAATAAATTCTTTTCTATAATTTTCAATTTGTTTTAAGCGTTTTAATTCTTTTTCAATGGTCTCCGATGTAAGTGTAATTTGGTGAATAATTCCATCAATTTCATCTCTATTTAAATTAAAGTCCGCATCAAACTCATCGAATTTTTTTTGCCGTATTCGCTGAATATCATCATTAATTCGCAGTAATCGCTCATTTAAAATAAAATTTGAAATTCCATAAATTAAAAGAGCATTTAATAGAGTAAAAATTCCTGAAAGAAATAGACTTCGTTCGGCTCCAAATTGAAAGCTGAAAAAAGAAAATAAAAGCCCGAAAACTATGAAAGAAGTTAAACCGGCAATTCTAAGGGAAGTTTTAAAAAAAAATGATTTCACGCTTATTCTTTGAAACGATATCCGACACCTTTTACGGTCTCAATATAATCATCTCCAAGCTTTTCACGAATTTTTCTTATATGAACATCTATAGTTCGATCAATTACATAGATATTACTTCCCCAAACTTCATTTAATAAGGTTTGTCGATCAAGAACTTTACCTTTTCTGTTGGCTAAATAAAATAATAATTCAAATTCTTTTTTAGGAAGTTGTAGTTCAGTTTCTTCTTTTAAAACAATAAATCGTTCACGGTCAATAACAAGGTCATGTACTTTTAATAAATTCTCATTTGCACTGAGTTGATCTGAGTTATCCACATTCAAGCTATCGAGTCTGCGTAAAACAGCGGTTATTCTAGAAACCAGTTTAGCTGTTGAGATAGGCTTAGTCAGAAAATCATCAGCGCCAAGATTTAAACCTCTAACTTCAGTTTTTTCATCATTTTTAGCGGTTAAAAAAATAATTGGAGTATGCTTAATTTCATCGTCTTCGCGAATTTGCTCACAAGCTTCAAGCCCATTCATTTTTGGCATCATGATATCGAGCAAAACTAAATCAGGCTTATATTTTTTTGCCATTCTGATGCCCTCAAGTCCATCTTCGGCTTTAAGAACATCATATCCTTCTTTTTTCAAATTATATTCGATGAGGTCTAATAAATCTCTCTCATCGTCAACTACAAGAATGGTTTTTTTCTGTTGCACGTTGTATTTAGGCTAAGAATTTAAAGTTCTTAAAACTAAGCATTTTAATAGGTTAATATCTAATTAAGAAATTGTTACCAAAATGAAGATAACGTTTTAAATATGGTAAGCTTACAAGTTTAAAAAAAATTAAAATTATAGATCAGAATAAATTACTTATGAATTTAGTCTTTTTAGCGCATCACGTAAAAGTTCTGAGGCATTTTTATAAACAACACCAGATTTAACACAATCAGAAACTTGTTTAACAGCGTCTAACTGTTTGTATCCTAATGATAAAAGTCCAGAAACAGCATCTTGAGCTAGATCAGAAGACGCTTCACCAAGACTAGAAGAACTACTAGATGATTGGAAACCCATTTTATCTTTTAGTTCAAGAACTATTCGTTCAGCTGTTTTTTTTCCAATTCCTGGAATTCGAGATAACATAACCAAATCGGCTTTTGCAATAGATTCTTGAATTTGTGAACCTGACATTCCCGATAAAATTGAAATTCCCATTTTAGGACCGATGCCTTTTACAGTTATCAACAATTCGAATAAAGATTTTTCTTGTTCATCAGCAAAACCAAAAAGAGTTTGGCTCATTTCTGTAATATGATGATGAATAATGAGTTCTGTTTTTTCACCAATTGCTGGTAAAGTAGCCGTTGTGTTAGCAGAAACATGGATTCCATAACCAACACCGTTCACATTTAGAACTACAAAAGTTGGGAGTTTTGAGTGTAAAATTCCTTGAAGAAAATAAATCATTTTATTATTTAATACGGCTTGGGTTTTGTTTAACGAAATCTTCCCAAGAAGAAACAGATCGGTTTTGATGTGATTTCTTTTTAGGAAATTGAGCGTTTAGAGGGTGATTTAAAGAAAGATAATGAGCAAAAGCAACGGATAATGCATCGGTTGCATCTAATTTAATTTTTGTAAAATCTAAATTAGTCATGTGTTCAAGCATGCGTGCAACTTGTTCTTTTGTAGCATTACCATTACCCGTAATCGCCTTTTTTACTGATTTAGGATAGTATTCAGTAATGGTTAAACCAGCTAATTTTGGTGCTAAGATACAAGCTGCTTGTGCCCTTCCTAATTTTAACATAGCTAAAGGATCTTTACCATAAACGGGAGTTTCAACAGCTGCAGTTGTAGGTTTATAGACTTCAATAAGTTGTTGAATATGTTCAAATAATTCTTTGAGTCTATCTTGATGTTCCGGAATCTTATCGAGTTTTATTACATCACAAATAAGAACGTTCCGAGTTGTTGCGGTGAATTCGACTAGGGCAAAACCGGTAGTCCGCGAACCAGGATCAAGACCTAAAACTATTTGATTTTTCATTGAATAAAGGTAGAATTGCTCAGACCAATTTCCAATTTAAATTAAAAGATATTGAGTTTAATTTAGTTAAATCTAAGATAAGATAGCTTGAAAAATACATACTTGATAAGAATACTTTTTTACCACATATAGATGAAAATTAGAAGTATTAGGTGATTTAAAGGCCAAAAAGAGTGTTATACATAAAAATTGAGACTGTATCGTATTAATATTAACTCAAATTTTACATCTTAACCTTTGTTAGGGTTTATGATTAGTTTAATGATTGTAATCAAAAATTTGAATAAGCATTGGAGAACCTACATTTACTTTTTGTTCCACCTATAATTTAAACCAAACTAGGCAGAGATGCTGAGTTAAAGCCCTGTATGGCGAATCTAAAATTTACCTGTTTTGTTTTGTTTTGTTTTAATTTCATATCCATAACTTAGTCTAGTAGATTCATTTTTTTAGACTCATAAAAAAAGGACTGAATTCAAATGAAATCAGTCCTTTAGAAAAAGTTAAAAATGTATTCTTAAACGATATCGCCGAAGAGTTCCTTCATTTCAGACACAAATCGTTCTGAAATTCCTGTGGTTGAGAAACCACCATCATGGAAAAGATTCTGCATAGTAACCCCTTTAGTTAAATCTGAAAAAAGGCTAACACAATAATCAGCACAATCATCTGCTGTAGGATTGCCCATAGGGGCAACGGCTTGTGCATAAGTAAACATAGCATCGAAGCCTTTTATTCCAGTACCAGCTGAAGTAGCAGTAGGAGCTTGAGAAACGGTATTTACACGAATACCACGAGCGCCAATTCTCATTCCCCAGTTACGGGCAATACTTTCGAGTAGAGCTTTGGCGTCGTTCATATCTGAATATTTACTAAAAATACGTTGAGCTGCAATAAAAGTTAAAGCAACAACACTTCCTCCATCGTTCAAAACATTACTGGTTTCGGTTGCATGATGTAAAACTCGATGCAAAGAAATAGCTGAAATATTTAAAGTTTGAAAATACCAATCGTAGTTTAAGCTTTTGTAATCTTTACCTTTACGAACATTTGGTGACATTCCAACAGAGTGTAGAATAAAATCAACTTTTCCGAATTTTTCTTTTACTGTTTCCATTAGTTTAATTACATCTTCATCTGATGTAACATCACAGGAAACTACATCGGCACCTGTTTGTTCAGCAAGTGCATTAAGTTGTCCCAATCTTAAAGCCACAGGTGCATTGGTTAAAATAAATGCTGCTCCTTCTCTATGACATGCTAAGGCAGTGCGCCATGCAATACTTCTTTCGTCTAATGCGCCGAAGATAATACCTTTTTTTCCCTTCAAAAGGCCAAATCCGGTAGTTTGATTCATACTGATATAAACTAGTTTGTGTTGAGTGAAGACAAATTTAAGGATTTAACAGATAGAATGAAAAAGTTTATGGTAAGTCTAGTATTTTATGAATTAATGGAAAATTGAGATAGAAGATTATTTACAAAAAAAGTAATAAAAAAATAAAAATCATTCTTAAATGAACTATTTGAGCATTTTTTGTTGCATTATAACCCAGCTAACTGAAAAAGTGGTAGAAACAAACATAACATTTAGTATTCAAAAATAAGAGTAAACTAATGGAATCGTAAATTCCTCGCTAGCTAACATGTTGGGAAATCACGTTAAGTTTTATTTAGGAGTTACAAATGTATTAAGTTTAGTCCGTATTCATTATTAGACGGTTTAACATTTAACATAAACAGTACGTATTTCAAGTCACTAATTGAGCTAATTATGGTGGTACAATTTAATTCATTTTATAACAATTGTTTTTTTTCTAATCGGGTGCTATAAATTCTAGGTTAATTGTTAGAGAGACCAAATAGTAAGCTTCGGAAAACGCTATGGTTTTGTTATCATGTTGAAAGCTTGATTATTAGCCGAAGCTTATTCTACAAAAGAAATTCAAGTAAATCGACTGATTTATATTTATCAGCAGTGTATGGTTTACAAAATGCAAGGTAATGTACTTTTATGGAGCCATATTGCGAACAACAAACTACAGCAATCATTTCAAATTCTGTAATATTTAAAGTACTCAAGTTAAATTCTCAAATTCGGACTTGGATCTTTTGTAACGTTTATTAATTTTTAAAAGGTTAAATTTTGCAAAAAAAATAAAAACAATAACATAATCGCAACATATAGCTCTTATTTCACATACGTCATTTCGTCATACTGAACCCCGATCCAGTACTCAGTCTTAGAACTTAACCTATTCAAAAGAATTAGCTTATGGTCTAAATAAATTCTGGACGGAAATAGCACTTTGTGGTTCTTCGAATCGTGTTGGGGCACGGGATGAACTTTATTTTGCAAAAACCAGTGAAGTTTGCTTAGAAACGAAGACCGAATTTGAGTTAAATTTAAGAGGAGTGCAAGTAAATTTTGAACGGATTAAATTACATTTAACTGTTCTAAGAGGTTTTTAATGGTTTATTTTTTTCAGCATAATAAGGATTTGATGCTCTACTTTTAACTGTGATTGTGCTATTTCAAAGTGGAGAAAGGTACATAGTTTTTGGTTTGATTACTGGAGAAAGCAATTATAGTAAATTTTTTGGTGGGAATATTTGTTGATGTATAGAAAAGGCAGCTTTAAGAGCATTATCAAATAAATCAAAAATAAAGGGTTTCCCAACAATTTGAGAAATTCCATTTTTACGTAAATCGAGATAAAGTCTTGGTTTAACACCAGAGAGAATAACAACAACCCCTCTTTTTTTGAGTTCAAACAAGGTTTCTTTGAGATTATGAGCACCTGTAATATCCATAAAAGGAACATGTCTTAACCTAATAATCAAAATAGAACTCTTTATACCAATTTGATTAATAATTTCAGAATATTCCCTAGCAGAAGCAAAGAAGAGAGGTCCTGAAATTTCATAAATACCAATTTCTTTTGGTATTGATTCATAATTCTCAATTAAATCACCATCTAATTCTGGTGGAATTTTATTTCCAAAATCAGACATTCTTTTCATGAATAACAATGCGGATAAAACAACTCCAATTTGAATTGCAACAGAAAGATCGACAAAAACAGTTAAGAAAAATGTATTTAAAAGAATAATAGTATCATAAATAGATCCCTTTAATTTTAGAATAGATCGAAATGAGCGCCATTCACTCATATTATATGATACAACTATAAGAATTCCGGCTAAACAAGCCATTGGGATTAATTTTGCCCAGTACGCAAAAAACAACATGACCATCAAAATTGTTAGAGAATGAACAATACCCGAAATGGGAGTACGCCCTCCATTTTTTGCATTAGTTGCAGTTCGAGCAATGGCACCTGTTGCTGGAATTCCACCAAATAAAGGAGTGATTATATTTGCAATACCTTGAGCTATTAACTCTGTGTTCGAACGATGCTTCCCACCAATCATACCATCAGAAACAACAGCAGAAAGTAAAGATTCAATACCACCAAGCAGGGCGATCGTTAAAGCAGGAGCAAAATATTGAGGAAGTTCACGTAGGTTAATATCAGGGAAAGCAAAGCTGAATTTATTGGGAATTTCGCCAAAAAAAGTTTCAATTGTTGTAACAGGTAAAGAAAAATAGTGAGTAAAAAAAGTAATGAACAAAATAGCCACAAAAGAACCGGGGATTTTATCATTGATTCGTTTAAATTGAGTTGCAATGAGCATAGTCGCTAGAGTTATACCTAAAGCAGTAAAATTAATCGAATTCAGATGTTCGAAATAAGCAATCCACTTATAAATAAATTCACTAGGAACCGACTCTAATTCTAAGCCTAGTGCATCTTTAATTTGAGTAGAAAAAATGATCAGAGCAATTCCACTAGTAAAACCAACAACTAAAGGGTGAGGAAAATACTTGAGTAATGCTCCTAATCGAAGAAACCCAAAGCCTATAAGCAAAAAACCCGCAAGAATAGTTGAAATTATTAATCCATTTATTCCAAATTGATTGACAATTCCGAAAACGATTACTATAAATGCACCTGTTGGTCCACCAATTTGAATTCTACTACCACCAAGAAGAGAAATAAGAAAACCACCAACAACAGCTGTAATCAAACCTTTTTCAGGGGAAACGCCTGAAGCAACTGCAAAAGCTATGGCTAACGGAATGGAAATAATTCCAACAACTAATCCAGAAAAAATATCTTTAATCAATTGTTTTTTTTCTATTCCTTCTTTAATTAAGGAGTAAAATTTCGGATAAAAAAGAGGACTCATAAATTGTGTATCGTGCTAAATTATAAAGCTGAAAGGTAGCAATAATAAAGAAGACAAAATGATGTCGTATAAAAAAAGAAGCTAAATCAAATATTTTTTAACTGTTTCAATAAAAAGCTCTCGTTTAACGGGTTTGCGTAGAAATCCCGAAATGCCAGCTTCAACTAAAGCCTCTTTGTTATCTTTAAAGGGCAGTGCTGACATAGCAATTATTGGAACTGAAGTGTAGCGATCTTTTAATTGTTTTGCCAAAACAATGCCGTTCATGTCGGGCATATTTATATCAGTAATAATTAGTCGAATAGGAACATTCATAACAGTGGTAACCGCCATTTTTGCATTATCAGCCTGATAAGCTGTAATTCCTTCTTTAGAGAGAAAATTTGCATAAAGAACTAGAATAGTTCTATCGTCATCTATAAGTAAAACGTTGTTAGCGGTCATTACAGAAAATTTAGTGATAAACTAATGTATTAAAATGTTTTTAAAAAGTACTGATAAATAGCACGTTTTATATTCATTAAATAGAAATAATAAAAACTTTTAATTAAATAAAGTTGAACAAAATGAAAAATAAAAATTGTTGAGATGAAAGACGTACCGTTGTTATATCGCAAAATTACCCGATATTTTGGTTGAATAGCATTGATTTTTCTAATTAATCTTTAGATACAACATAATTAGAATAATTTATTTTCAACTAAAATCTTAAATATGGACTTGAAGTGTTAGTTTAGTTTCCAGATTACATTATGTTGAATGTTACTTTAAAATCACATCAAGATTAAATTCGCAATGGGTTGTGTTAGTTTCACAATCATACGTTACGCATAGATAGCACTTCGTAGTTCTTCGAATTGTTACAGAGATGGAGATAAATTTTTTTCTTAGATGGTACTTTAGCTATATTTTTGCACAGGTGCGGTGATAATCCATAGCATATTCTATATTTTTCAAAGGTGAAAAACGAACATTCAAAGTTGAATTCAAATGCAGTAACTGACTTTAGAATGAGACATGATGCTTTTTCCTTGTTAATGGATGAATTGGGGGAAGGTTCTAAAAATAGATAAAGAGAACTATGGAAAAAGAGTTGGGGTATAAGTATCTTTAAGCATATTTAAAGCCGAAATAGCTCAGTTGGTAGAGCGACGCTCTCGTAAAGCGTAGGTCGTGGGTTCGACTCCCATTTTCGGCTCATTACTTCGCATTAATGGATTACATATTTCCCTATAGGGTATAATTTTGCTTCATTTACCCATTCTTTCCAGTTTTAAGTCATTGTAGAGTTGAATCCGTATCTTTTTTATAATCACACAATTTAGATTCAGCCTTATGTCACTTTATCAGCTCAGATTAAGACGGAAACTTGAAAAACGTTATTTACATGGACATGATTGGATATTTTCCAATGAACTAGAACCCGATTTCAAAGAAATTCCTGTAGGTGCACTGTGTGATGTACTTACAGCAGATGGAAAATGGGCGGGAAGAGGTTATGTAAATCCATCTTCATTAATCACATTTCGGGTTTTAACTAGAATTCAAGAAGAAATAAATATTAATTTTTTTAGGAAAAAGCTAAGTGCAGCTATACAACTAAGAAAAAAAGTAATTCTTACAAGTGACTCTTATCGAGTTGTTTATGCAGAGTCGGATGGTTTGCCCGGATTATTAGTTGACTTATATAATGATGTTATAAGTGTTCAAATAAACTCTGCGGGATTAGAAACTCAAAAAGAAATTATCATTCAGTTATTAGATGAATTACTTTCGCCAAAAGCTATTGTTTTACGAAACGATCATTATCATAGAAGTCTCGAAAATCTTCCTGAAGAACAAAAAATGGCTAAAGGAACCGAAGAAGACGCAAAAACAATGATGACCGAACATGGTTTAATGTACGAAGTGGATGTTTTATCGGGGCAAAAAACGGGATTGTATTTAGATCAACGAGATAACCGTTTATGGTTTAAAACCTTAATTCAAAAAAATGATCGAGTTTTTGATGGATTTTGTAACGAAGGTGGATTTGCTTTAAATGCAAAAAAAGCTGGAGCAGGAGAAGTTATAGCCATTGATATTGCTGAACATGTTTTAGAAAGAGCAAAGGCCAATGCACATAGAAATAATCTAGAAGTTGAATTCAGAAAAGCTGATTTAATGAAAGTTGGTTTTGAATTAAAAGAAGAAATGGGTCTTTTTAATGTCGTGAATCTTGATCCGCCAAACTTCACTCGAAATAGAAAAACAGTTCCAGTTGCATTAAAAGGGTATGAAAAAATGCACCGAATGGGAATTTCAATCACAAAACCAGGTGGATTTTTAGTAACGGCAAGTTGTTCACATCATATTACCGCAGAAGCATTTGTTGATACGGTTAGAGTGGCGGCTTATAAAGAAGGTAGAACTTTAAAATTGATACATAAATCAACTCACCCAGCTGATCATCCTGTAAATCCGAATATGATGGAAACAGAATATTTAAAATTATTTGCGTTTCAGGTTGGGTGATATTTTTTCGAAGAACGCTGAATTGATCATGTCACTAATTTATTTATTAATAATAACTTATAGTTTATCTGACCACCCTCTTGGTCTCCCTCCAATTCAAAAGAGATTTTTTTGATGGAATTCCTTCTGGAGGGAGAAAGTTTTGAATGTAATTCAACTTATTGAATAAAGGTTTAATTTCTAATATTGTAGAATTCGACAATTGATCTAAAAGAAAAATATTACGCTTTTGGCACTAATTCATAGCGTTGCATAATTTCCTCAGTTAATTCTTCATAATCCATTGCACCATTTGATAATGGATCGAAATCGAAAATTGAAATTCCTTGAGCGGAGGCATTCGCCAAAGCTACATTTGTTCGAATATGTGTATCAAATATTTGAGTTGGGAATAATTTTTTCAATTTTTGCTGAATATCTTTGTGATTTCGTTTTCTCGAATCAAATTTTGTTACAACAACACCGCTGAATTGTAATTCTGGATTAAGTTCTTTTTGAATTAATTGAACTACTTTTAAGTATAGTTGTCTAACGCCTCTCATGGCTAAGAACTCAGGTTCAGTTGGAATAATTAATTCGTCTGCAGCGACTAGTGCATTTAGACTCAAAATGCCTAAAAATGGACAACAATCGAAAATCACAACATCGTAACCACTTACTTTTTCAAGCGCTTTACGCATAAAAAACTCACGTCCATCTTCTCTCATGTCTAAATCGGCAGTAGTTAATTCCAAATCTGCTGCGAGCAAATGAACACCTGATTTCGTTTCACGAATGGCTTGGCGAATTGGTGTTCCCTTAATTACATCATGAACGTTTTTTCTACCTGCGGCTGTGCTTTCTCCATAGGAAACGGTTAAATAACCTTGAGGATCTAAATCAATTGCCAAGACTTTTAGTCCTTTTTTGGCTAATTGAATGGATACGTTAAAAGAGGTGGTTGTTTTACCGGTTCCGCCTTTCAGCGATAAGAAGCACAATCTTTTCATAATAAATATCTACTTAGCTTAGGTTTGTAGTATAAGAATCTTTTGAGATTGCTCAAATGTAAAATTTTACTGAAAAATTGGTTTGAACGAGAGATAAAATAAGGTTATTCAAAAAAATCAGGTTAAATCTCCAATTCGGACTTCGTTTCTTTAAAAAAGGTACTAGTCTTTGCAAAAAAAGTCATCCTGTACACCGACCTGATTCGAAGAACCACGAAGTGCTCTCTTGGTCTAATATCATATTATGCAATAAGCATTTTTTTGTATAATTTTATTCTTTGGCTGAGATGCTGGGTCATTGGCCATCTTGACGGAATGACGTATATTAAAAAATATTGTTTTTATTAATCATATAAAAAAAATCTTAACACGATTAATAAATTTTACAAAAGGTAAAAGTACAAAAGTTGTGTAAATAAATAGCGATTGTTCAATCTGTTCGTAGTCGATTCGATTCAGAAGAGGTTGAAGAATTAGAAAACGCATCAAAATCTTTATCTGCAATTATTGCTTCTAAATTTTCAACTCTGTGTTGTAAATGTTCGGTTTTTTCACGTAATGCTTTTAATTCTTTAGTAATCTCTTTCACGTTTGGGGAGTCTCTATTTACATAATACACGAAAAAAAGAAGTCCGCCAAAAGCAACTAAATTTAGTAGAACGTATGTCATGGCAAGTGGTTAAAAGATTCGTAAAAAGGTAGGAATTCTTGAAGTTGAAATCTATTAAGCGAAGAGTTGGTAATGAATTTTTTTTAATGAGTGCGTTCGCAAACGAAGGACTATTTTCTTAATTAGAACCTTTAGTCAACTCCGAAAAGTCGATTCTTTCGGTTTTCATCCTTCCAAATCCTGAGAATTAGCTGACTATTTTGTAGAAAACTACTTTTTGGTGTAAGCTCAATGATTTTTTCATCAGATAATTATATAAATGGTCTATAAATGTATAATAAGTTAGAATATCAATTTAGGTTTGTTTTAACTAGTCAATGGTTCCCAAAAACCAAAGAGATAACGCTTCTTCAAATTTAATTCATTAAATCTATGTATTTTTAAATTCATTTTGAACCGGAAAACCAGCAAGAAAATTTAAAAAACATGGAAGTCCTGGAAAAACCAAATTTACACACCCGTGAAAAAAGACCAGAATGGCTAAGAGTAAAATTGCCAGCTGGAGGAAAATTTAAAGAGTTATCTGAACTTATTGAAAACAAGAACTTAAATACAGTATGTGCAGAAGCTCGTTGTCCAAATATGGGAGAATGTTGGAGCTCAGGAACGGCAACATTTATGATTTTAGGTGATGTTTGTACCCGTTCTTGTGGTTTTTGTGCTATTAAAACGGGTAAACCTGTTAAAGGCTTAGACTGGGATGAGCCCAACAGAGTTGCAGCAGCAGCAAAAACAATGGGCTTAAAACATGTTGTTATCACCTCTGTAAATCGTGATGAACGAGAAGATGGTGGCGCACCTATTTTTGCGGAAACAATAAATCGTCTTCGTCATGAAATTCCTGGCGTAACTATTGAAGTATTAATTCCGGATTTCAGAGGAAGCAAATCGGCATTAGATGTTGTACTAAATGTTCACCCAGAAGTGTTAAATCATAATATAGAAACAGTTCCAAGATTATATAGAAGGGTTAGACCTCAAGCTAAATATGAACGTTCTTTGGAAGTTTTACATAATGCAAAAAAAGCTGGACTCAGAACAAAAGCTGGAATAATGGTCGGTTTGGGAGAAACACCAGAAGAAGTCTATAAAGTAATGGAAGATGTGGTAGCAATTGGATTAAATGTTTTCACTATAGGCCAATATATGCAACCTACAAAAATGCATTTACCCGTTGAGGCTTGGATTCATCCCGATCAATTTAAAGCGTATAAAGAAATCGGTGAAGCAAAAGGAATTGAACATGTTGAAAGTGGACCTTTAGTTAGATCTTCGTATCACGCTGAGCGGCATGTGTAAAAACCGTTAGTATTTGGCTTAGGAAATGTTAACCATTATGAACTGTTGACAAATCTAAATTTGGAATAAAAATTCAGTTATATTCTACAAGTATAACTTTTGTCAAAACGATTTTTTTATGTCTGCACCTGTAAAACTCACGATTATCTGTGTTTTCAGTGAACCCTATCTCATTGAAACCACACTAACATCCATTTATGAATTACGGGATATTCCGTTTGAATTAATTATTGTAAATGATGGGGCTGGTGAAGATGCTACATCAATTATTCAATCTCTTTCTGAATATTATGATCATGATTTTACGTTCTTTTTCGAACAAAACGAACAAGCAGGAGTTGGTGTAAGGGTAAATGAGGTCTTACAGGAGGTTTCAGGTGAATTTATTTGGGTTGTAAATTCAGTTGGTCGCATTAATGAACCCGAATTATTTCATGTAATTCAGTCTTTAGAGCAATCTGAAGCCGTAATGTGTTGTTTATTAAAAAAGATTCCAAATGATCTTCAAGAGTGGGTTTCAGTAATTCATCATTCTACAGTAGAAGAGCGCCTCGGTTTTGTTTGGAAATGGGCAAGCTTACCTGGAAATCAACAATTTTTTGATCCTTATTTATACGATTCGGTTGCATTTGAGCTGATGTGGCGTCTTGAGCAATCTCCCATCTTATTGCAAAAAAAAGCTTGGTTTCAAGCTGCTGTTGAGGAACCAGAAAATGAAAATTGGGCTGTTAAACGCGAACTTGCTCTACATTGGTTGCGAAATTATCAGCTTGATAAAACCTTGCGCGAACGAGTTTACGCCATAATGGAAGAAACAGAAGCCGAAGCTTTTGAGCAATTCCACTCACAAGCAGAAACTCTGTTAGACAAAGCTCGCCAAGAAAAAAGCAAAGGAAATATTGTAAAAGCACTTCATTTTGCAACACAAGCCCATCAAGAAGACCCTGAAAACCAAGAAATTAAGGTTTATTATAAAGAATTATTAGAATTAACAGGTCGTTTTGTTGAAGCTGATGAAATGAAGAAAAAGGAATTTGAGCAACAAAAGCCTGAACCTATAAAAGCAAAAATTGAACACTCTAGCCCTCAAGCTGTAGGACTGGAAAAAGAAGTAACAGCCGAACCTGAGTTTATTACTGCTGTTCCAAAAGAAGAAAAAACAGAAAACCCCACTTTAGAACCACCAAAATATTCGATTATTATTCCAACTACAGGTTTAGGTGTTCAATTAATGGAACAAACATTCACGACATTGGCAAATGTTATCGACCGAGAAAAAACAGAAATTATTGTTATTGATAATGCAAGTTTGGACGATACGTTCGATTTTTTAAACGAAGTTCAAAGCCAACAAATATTTCGTTTAGAAGTAATTACAAATAAAGAAAATAAGGGTTTTGCGGCTTCCGTAAATCAGGGTATTGATATTGCGCAAGGTGAATACATTTTAGTAATGCATAATGATATCGATTTCGAAAACGATATTTTATATGAATTAGAACAAGTTTTTAACGATAAACCTGATGCTGGAATTGTAGTTCCGGTATTATCGTTTAGTATGATTCCTGATCAGGATAAAGAAGAGTCAACTGTTAGGAAAAATGATACTTTAGTGGCTATTCAAAATATGGATTCGGCTTGTTTTATGCTAAAAAAAGCAGATGGGTTCAGAATGGACGAGCAATTTGGTTTAGCTTATTATGATGATGTCGATTTGGCCTTTCAGGTTCAGCAAATGGAGAAAAAAATCTACATGATTACAGAACTCATTGTTGAGCATACCTTTGCGCGTACTACATCACAGATGGGTTTAAGTCATCAGTGTGATTATTCTTATTTGAATTTAGCTAAATTGTATCGCAAGTGGGGAATTGAGCCACAATATGAAGAAAAGTATAATCAGTTAAAGTATCTAGATCGCTGTGTATACATTTCAAGTTTAATGAACCCGATTGATCCTGAACCTCATTTATTTAGTTTGTTTAAGGAGTTTTATACCGATGAAGTGAAAACGGAAATTGTAAAAACAAGGTGGGAAGTTGATGAAGCGGTGAGTATTGCTTCGATGTTAATTAAAACGGATCAACGAGATATACTTCGTCGCTTAGAAATTCAGTTAGATGAGATGCAGCTACCGATTACTTTAGTTCAAGATATTGTTAGGTATTATTTTGAACGTAATATTTTTTCTCGCTGTGTGCATTATTTGAATAGTTATGGTTCAGATCCAAACTTTATTGATGCTCATATTTATCATCTAAAAATTTTATTGGGAGAAAAGCATATTGTTGAAGCCTCAGAATTGGTTCAAAAACTATTAGAAGTTTATCCTGCGCATCCAGAATTATATAAATTGACAGGTGATTTTCATAAGTTTAATGGAAGTGAAAAGGAATCGAAGGAATTCTATGATTATGCGCAACAGTTAGATCCCTTTCGTTTTGGAAAAGCTTCTGGGAAAGTCAGTTTTATTTAAGGGAATTGCACGAATTCTTAGTTTAGGGTAAGAATTCTTAGTGAAATTAGATACTCTTTATAAAAAATAGGTTATTTGTTCTATGCTCGAAAGTAAAAGTAAATTTCAGAAAAAAGTAAGTAAAGCAATAGGGAAATCCTAAGTGCAGAAACAACACATTTACAAAAACTTATCCTAAATAAGCTAAAGAGATTAAGGTCACATAATTGGAACCAATAATGTGCTATATTTCACATATTTAGAACCTAAAATGTGAATATGTTTATTAAAAGATTTGCAGAAAAAGAATTACTGACCTGGAAAAATCGGTTAAATAGGAAACCACTCATCCTTAAAGGTGCAAGACAAGTAGGTAAAACCCGATTAATAAAAGAGTTTGGCAAAACGCACTTTGCAGATATAGCGTATTTTAACTTTGATGAAGAACCTGATTTAAAAGCCTTTTTTTTAACAACAAAAGATGTAAATCGTATTATTGAACAACTTTCAATGATAAGAGGGGAACCAATTAGAAAACACGAAACATTACTTGTTTTCGATGAAATACAGGAATGTGTTGATGCAATAAACTTTCTAAAATATATTGCTGAAAATGCTCCTGAATTTGCAGTAATTGCAGCAGGTTCTTTACTTGGCGTCAGTATGGGAAAAATGAATTCATTTCCTGTTGGAAAAGTTGAATTTTTAGATCTTTATCCTATTCAATTTGCCGAATACTTGTTTAGTTATCAACCAAACTTATATGAATATATTGAGCAACTAAGTGGCGAAGAGCCCATTCCTGCACTTTTTTTTAATCAAATACGCGAACAATTTGTTGTATTTACACAGTTTGGTGGAATGCCAGAAGTTCTACAGCATTATGTGGCTCAAATGAATGCAGCAGAATCCGAAATGATTCTAAAAAATTTGTTATTAAGTTATAACTACGATTTTTCAAAACATGCTGAAATAAAGGATGTTCCACGTATTCATTTAATTTGGGAGTCATTGCCTTCCCAACTTGCAAAAGAAAACAAAAAGTTTATGTATCAACATATTAAAGAAGGTGCTAGAGCACGAGACTATGAAGATGCCATAAATTGGTTGGTCAGGTCTGGACTTGTGTACAAAATTCACTTGAATAAAACACCACGATTACCCATAAGTGCTTATGATGATTTAAGTGCATTTAAATTATATGGCTTAGATATAGGTATAATTAGATCATTAGCCCATTTACCTCGACTATCTTTTATAGAATTACATCAATTATTTGTTGAATTTAAGGGGAGTTTGGCTGAGAATTATGTATTACAAAGTTTGCTTGCTCAAGGATTTGATTTACCAAGATATTGGTCATCTTCAGGAAAAGCAGAAGTCGATTTTATAATTCAGCATAAGACTGAAATTATTCCAATTGAAGTAAAGTCGGGTTCGAATGTAAAAGCCAAAAGTCTAATGGAATATGAAAAAGCGTATAATCCAAGTAGAATGATTAGGTTTTCAGCATTAAATATTCAAAGACAAGGAAAATTGGTAAATCTGCCGATTTTTTTAGCAGATTGGGTACTTAAATGGGTGTAAATTGAGGTGAGAAAAATATCACTCTTTTTTTATCTCATTTATTTATGTTGCATTTTTTTCCGCTTCATTTTTGTACCAAATATCTCGTTGTGGGAATGGAATTTCTATTTCGTATTGTCTGAATTTATCAACAATAGCGAAATTCAAATCGGAGGTAACTTGCAATCTACGTTTTCCATCTGGAATCCAAATTCGTAGCATCATATCCCAACTTGAATCTCCAAACTTGGTTAAAAAAATTTCAGGTTTTGGCATTAATAACACTTCATTGTTTTCTTGAGCGACTTCATTTAGTGCTTTTTTTACGGTTTCCACATCTGAGCTGTAAGACACACCCACTTCAATATCAATTTTAATTCGGCTGTCTCCGTGGGAATAATTTATGATAGTTCCTGAGACAAAATCGGCGTTTGGGACAATATAGGAGATGTTATTTACAGATTGAATCTTAGTGGAGCGAATATTGATTTCAGTAACATCTCCTTCGATATCATTAATCAAAACTCGGTCACCAACCGAAATAGGGCGCTCAAACAAAACAATTATTCCTGATACAAAATTTGAAGTTAGATTTTGAAGGCCAAAACCAATACCGACAGATAATAAACCAAAGATAACGGTAAGTCCGCTTAGATCAATCCCAATAAATTGTAGAGCAAAAATGGAACCAACCGTAACAACGGTATATTGTGACATTCTGGCAAGTGTATATTGTGTTCCAATATCCATTTGCGCTTTTGGAAGGATGGAATGAATAAGAAGTTTTTTAGTCATTTTAGCCAAATAAGAAACTCCAACTAACATTCCGATGAGAATAATTAGAGAAACGAAAGTAATCGGCGTTTCTTTAACACTAAAAATGGGTGTTGAAATGAGTTTGACTAAAAAAGAATAAATCTGTTCAGGAGTGATGCTGTCCATAAAGGTCTATCGAAATAAAAGCTTGCTAATGAAATAGAACAATACAAATATAGTATTCTTTGAATCATTATTCAGTGCAATGTCGGAGATAATTTGTGACGAAACTAGATTATTAATCTGAGTTAAGGCTTATGATTAGTTCAATGATTTTAATCAAAAATGTGAAAAAACAATGGAGAACCTTCATTTACTTAGCGGTGTCACCTTTAATTTAAAACGAAACTAGGCAGGGATGCTGGGTCAGAGCCGAACATGATACAGGATAATAACATGCTATAAGTCTTACTTAGACGAATTATTATGCGCCTGTATCAGTCGGTAAACTGGGTGCTTTTTTAAGTTCTTACTTTCTAGCAAATATCTTTCCAAAGCGCTTTATTAAACCTAATGGATGAAATTTATATTTACCTGATTTAAAGTTAATTTCTTATCTCGTACTCAGGTTAGTAACAAGTTTGCTAGATTTGATAGTAATGCAGAATCAAGTATTTTCATAGTAATCCATCAACGTTTTTACTCACTTAGAATTTATGTCAATCAATACAATCGCAATAATTGGTGCTGGAAATTTAGGCTGTTCCATTGCTGACGGTTTATTAGCTTCATCTTTTGTAGAACCAAAACAACTTACTTTAAGCAAAAGAAATACAGACAAATTGAATCGATTTTTAGAACTAGGCTGTAACATAACATCAAACAATAGTGAAGCAGTTACGCAAGCAAATGTCATAATTCTAGCTGTAGAACCACATCATGCTAATAACGTTTTACAAGAACTAAAGCCTGTCTTAAATCCCGAAAAACACATTTTAATTTCTGTAATTACTGGCTTGGCTATTCGAAATATCCAACATAACACTCAAGAAACATTACCAATTGTTCGTGCAATGCCAAATACAGCAATAGCAATTCGTGAATCAATGACTTGTTTAGCTGGTGCTGAAAAATCGGCTGCGATGAAATTGGCAGAAGAAATTTTTAACTGTGTGGGTGAAACGGTTGTCATTCGTGAAGATCAAATGGGTTCTGCAACGGCATTAGCAGCCTGTGGAATTGCATTTTTTTTACGTTCTATTCGTGCAGCCTCACAAGGAGGAATTCAAATTGGTTTTCATGCTGATGTTGCTTTGAAAATTGCCTCACAAACTGCTCGTGGTGCTGCTTCATTATTGGTGAGAACGGGTAATCATCCTGAACGAGAAATTGACAGAGTTACAACACCTATGGGCTGTACAATCGCAGGTTTAAATCAAATGGAGCATGAAGGATTTAGTTCTGCAATGATAAAAGGAATTGTTACATCGGCAGGAAAAGCTGAACAACTATACAGAGATTAATTCGAGTGCGATTCGATCTGCTAATAAAAAACCTTTGGGACTTAGTCTTACGTGAGAATCCATTTCTTCAAAAAGACCTTGTTTTTGAAAGGTTTTTATAAGTGATAGATGTTTCTCAGAAAGTGCAAAACCGTAACGATTCGCTAATTCTTGAATATCTATACCTGCTTTGGTTCTCAATCCAATAAGAAATCGCTCCTCAACTAATTCTCGAAAATTCAATTGAGAAATATCTGTTTTTTCAGTTGGATTTTCAATCCATTTTTTTAAATCTGCGGGATGTTGCCAACGTTGAGCAATTTTATTTTCATTCCAGAAAAATGAATGAGCTCCAGGCCCAAAACCTAAATAAGTTTCATGTTTCCAATAAGCGGAATTGTGTTTGGATTCATGTCCCAGTTTTGCATAATTACTGACTTCATATCGAGTGTAACCTGCTTTTTCAAATTCATCTTGAATAAACAACATTTGTTCAGCGACCAAATCGTCTTCTGCAGGTTCTAATTTCCCGTTTTCAAATGCCTTACCCAATCTTGTTCTGGGTTCAATTGTTAAACTATAGGCAGAAATGTGTGGCGGATCAAAACTTAGAAAAGTTTTTACATCAAGAGCTAATTCCTCCATAGTTTGCCCAGGATTTCCATAAATCAAATCGACAGTATAACTATCGAAATTACACTTTTTTATGAGTTGAATGGCATTTTCAGCTTGTTCGCTTGTATGAGCACGATTCATAAACATCAATAAATTGGAATCGAAGGTTTGAACGCCCATGCTTAAGCGATTCACGCCAATCGATTTTAAGAATAAAAGATAATCTTCCGAAACGTCATCGGGATTTACCTCGACTGTAATTTCAATGGAATTTTTTGAATCAAGAAATGGTTTTAAATCTTCAAAAATCTGAAGCCAATGTTTTTTTCCTAATCGGGATGGAGTTCCACCGCCAAAATAAATGGTTGATATTCCATTTGGAAAAACATCTTGTTTGAACCAAAAAGCAATTTCATTGCCTAATGCATTGGTAAAATCTTGAATTAAATCCGTTTTGGTGACAAAATAAAAGTCACAATAGCTACAGGCTTGTCGGCAAAAAGGAACGTGAATATAGATACCAGGCAAAGTTTTTTATGTAAGGGCTTAGGTTTGGGTAAAGAATCTCAAAAAAGAAGATAAATGTACACGAATATATTGAATGTGGACGCAAATAAGTGTTTTGGAATATGAATTAGTGCAAAATTTAAAATTAAACCAAGATCAAAAAATAGAAAACCTCCATTTGCTTCGTTGTGAAATCTTTGAATTTAAACTAAACTTTGGCAGAGATGCTGGGTCAGAGCCCAGCATGGCAAAATTATTTCTACCTTTTTTAATTCAATTTCTTATCTCAAATTCGGCTTCGTTTCTAAAAAAAAGGCAGTAGTTTACGAAAATATAACGGTTATACCGTGACCTGACACGATTCGTTGAACCACGAATTGCTATCTCTATCTAATATCTTTTTTACGCAACAATCACTTTTTTTAAAAAGATTGGTTCTTAGGCTGAGATGCTGGATCGAGTCCAGCATGACCAAATGACGTATGTGAAATAAGAACAATATTCTGCGAATTGGTTTTTGTTTTTATTTTATTCGCAAAATTGAACTTTTTTAAAAATTAATAAACTTTACAAAAGGTCAAAGTCAGCAGAAAGTTTAGCTGAAATTTGGCAGAGTTGCTGGGTCGGAGTCCAGCATGACAAAATAATTTCTATCTGTTTTAATTCTAATTTTTATTCCGAACAAAGCTTAAGTATTTTGAAAAGTTCGTGAACTTAAGCTATTAAATACGCATTTGCAATAGCGTAAAACTTAGCCGGTTTATCTAAAAAAGCATAATGACCAGCATCATCAATACCAACCAAAGAACTATTTTTGATTCCTTTTTGAATTCGTTCTGCTTGATACCAAGGAGTTGCATCGTCATTTTTTCCCCATAATAAAAACACTTCATGTTGAATTTCTGGCAAATGTTTTTCTAAATGTTCGGAAATAGTTTTCACAAAAGTTTCTCTCAAGGTTCCTTGAAGTGTTTTGTAATCGGAAGAACCCAAAGATTTCCATAAATCCGTATTTCTCAAAAAATCTAGTCCTTTTGTCTGTAATGAACCAGGTAATACTAGAAAAGGCGCTTTGAGTGTTTTCGCTAAATATTTTCGATAATAGAATTTCAAGCTACGTTTTGGTTTCATTCCTGCGCCTCCGGTAATCAAAATTTTACCAATAAATTCTTTGCTCCAGCTGCGACTTAATAATTTGAGCATAATACGACCACCGAAAGAGTGGGCAATGATGTCTGATTTTTCTTTGATTATTTCAGAGATAAACACTTGTGTTAAATCGGTGTAATTTGAAACATCCCAAGCAGAATCCGGTGCTGGAGATAAACCAAAACCCGGAAAATCTAGCAAATAACACGTATGATGTTTGCTCATTTCTTGAGCTAAAGGAAACATTGCTTTAGAAGATGATCCCCAACCGTGTAAAATAAGTAATGGTTTTCCGTTGCCAATAATAGAATAAGAAACGGAGTGATTTAAAAGTGTAGCTGTTTGTGTTTGCATGACCAAAGGTAAGAAAATCACTAAAACTTAGTTTAAGCATTTGGGACTGGTTAACATCGCTCAAAAAGATAGTCCTTCATCTCATTAAACATGCTTGATTCCTTCAAAATATAATCAGAAAGGAAAATTTGTTCTGAAACACAAACATAGATTGGTTAAATTCCAACAAAACCAAAGCTAAATAATTAGAATATGCCAAGCCTTTTTGACGAAATCGATCCTGAATTTGCAAAACATCAGAAAATCTCAAATGCTTTAGTTTTTAAGAAAAAATCTCAAAAAAGTGAGCTTTCTAAAGAACAGAAGAAATTCAATAAATATGTAAAAATGATTGAGAGGCTGACCAAACAAAATGCCGAAATGTTGAATAGAGCAGAAACATACACTCAGCTTTATTATTCCGATGTTTTACCTGTAAAACGTTCATTGAATCTGCAAAATTTCGAGCTAGGCAAACTCTTATTTCAAAAAGCAAATAGCGTAAAATTGTCAAAAGCAAAGAAATATGAATTAGAGATGATTCTTAAGTTCTTTTTTGATCGGTATTCAGAAGTTGTTGATGAGTTGACCGAACAAGATAAATCCATTTATCTAGCTTGGACAGGTAAAAATTATGATAGTCTCCACGAAGAGAGACGTGATGATATGTTTTTAGCAATGGAAGAAACACTATTTGATAATTTTGGAATAGATGTAAATTTAAACGAATTGTTTGAAAACTCTGAGTCAGAAATAGAATTTCAGTTAAAATTGAAAGATCTTTTAGAAAATTCGGCAAGTGAATTTATAGAAAATAATAAAAAGCAAAAGAAAAATAAGAAGTCATCAAAAAAAGACAAGGATAAAGAAGAAGAGGTAAAAAAAGAGCTTGAATTGAAAGAAACAAGCATGAAGTCGATTTACAAAACCTTAGTTATGGCGGTTCATCCCGATAAAGAAATTGATGAAAGTCGAAAAGAAGAGAAAGACACCTTAATGAAAGAGGTGACAAAAGCATACAAAAATAAAGACTTAAAGAGGTTGTTACAGCTCGAAATTGAAGTACTAAACAAAGAAAACGATCATATTGAGCAATTATCTGAGGAAAAATTGGCAGCCTATAACGCCACCTTAAAAGAACAGGTTGATGAGTTAGAATTGGAGAAAGAAATGATGTTTATGAATCCTCGTTTTGCCGTGATTTCCAACATTTTGCATTATCCCGAAGAAATAGCGCTTAAATACGTAAATAAAAATATAGCAGGAATTACTGAATATAAAGCTGATTTTGAAGAGGTTTATAACACACTAAACGCATCAAATACAAAGACAAAAATTAATCAAACCATAAAAGCAATTATTGATTTATTACCTGAAGACGCTCTTTTAGAATATGACGATGATTTAATTGAAATGATGAACGACATGGATTTTTATGATTGATGATGCATTCTTTGTTAAAGTTTATCCGTTAAATAAAATCAATAAATAAAGACTGTTAATTATAAACAAAGTATCTCAGAATTAATACAAATGAAAGTTTACGATTCATATCAACTATTATTGCAAGTAAGAATTACTATACCTTCTGTAAGAGAGGCTATAAATTCAACTCTGAAAAAATGATTTTTGAACATATAAAGGAATTTTTTAAAAGAGTTCTTTCTTCAATAGAAGGACTCTTTTTTTTAATTCTTGGAATTATCTATTTAGGAATTCCACTTCTTAAAAATACTCATATTGAGTCGGCTGCTGTGAGTACTGTTATTGCTTCTTTATGGTTATTGGGGCAAAAAAAAGCACAACGAAGATTCATTTATTCAAGTTTGATTTTTGTTTATTTGAGTCTAATTCCAATTTTGATTTCTGATGGAATTCGAGGCTGTTTTTCATTAGATGGGCTTCTTTTTTGGTTAGTAATTCCGATTCCAAGTTTGCTTTTATCGAATTCAATTCGAACTATTGTTCAAAACTTTTCTGATTCTAAGGACAAAGAAGAAGTTGGAATTGGAGTTCGAATTATATCAATTGTGATATTTTTGTTCATTGCTATTGGGATTCCCATAATTGAGCTCAAATTGAATCCATCGGTTTTTCTTTATAATCCAATTTGGGGATTTTGGCCCGGACCGATTTATGATGAACAAATAACTTTTCCCTTTCAATTAGTAATTCATCGGTTCTATGTACTTCTTTGGGCGGTTATGCTCTGGGAAATCGCTAGAAAAAAACAAGAATTGGTTCGAATCGCGGTTCTTTTTGCAGCTATTAGTTTATTGTTTTTAAATTTTCGTCAGCTTGGGATTCTTAGGACACAGAGAGATTTACAGCAGATCCTTTCGACTCATTTATCAAACAAAAATATTCATTTGTATGTTGATCCATCAGAAAAAGACTCTGTTTTACTTAACTATTATTTACAAACCGCAATGTTTCATTTTGACGAGGTACAATCTTGGTTAAAAACAGATATCAAAGAGCCAATTTCTATTTATTTGTACAAACATCCGTGGCAGAAGAAACAGCTAATTGGCGCGAAATACACTCAATTTACTCCAGTTTGGTCAAGTGGTTATCAATTACATATCGATATGGAGAGTTGGGATGATGTTGTTCGGCATGAACTTGTTCATCTTATTGCAAAATCGTTTGCTAATTCACCAATTGGGGCTTCGTTAAATTTAGGAATAACAGAAGGTTTAGCAACCGCATTAAATCCGAATGTATCAGAAAGAAACACACTTGATGAATTTGTTGCAGCTGGAGAAATACCCACTGTTACTGAAATGAAAACCTTGTTTAGTTTAACGGGATTTTATCTTCAATCTTTAGCAAATGCGTATTATAAATCTGGTTCATTTATGCAATATTTGATACATAACGAGTCGGTTGATGCGGTAAAAAAGTGGTATGCTGAAGGTTCGTTTCTAGAAGCGTTTAATAAATCAGAAGAAGATTTGATAACTAATTGGCAAACTTATTTAAGAACGTTTTCGGTTGATTCTGTTTTGAAGAAAACGGCAAGGAAGCGATTTGCCCAACCATCTTTATTTAATCAAAAATGTCCACGTTTTATAAATCCTGGTTATGCGCTTTGGGATAAACTTCTTTTATTTAAAGCGGAGAAGGATTCAAGTTCGTTTCGAAAGGCACTTTTCAGTGCAAATGAGATTCAGGATTCCTTGTGGAATTCGTTTTATAAACGGCAAATTTTTCTGTTCTATTTGAATGAAAATCAGCCTGATACAGCTCTTCTTTATCAAAAAGAAAAGGAAATTGGTACATTTTTATGGTCCGATGCCTTGCTTTTAGCGGGTAAAGAAGATGATTTGAAATCATTAAAAATGCAAAACGATTCATTATTTAGAACATCAACATTACGATCCGAATCACTTGTTCACAAAACGTTCTGCAAACTTTGGTATTCAGGTGAATTTCCAGCTTCTTTTAGACATTTTCCAAGCGATTTAATTGAAGTCGCCATATTGGTTATTCAACAAAAACGCGCCTATTCAGAAATTTCAAAAATTCAGCAAGTTATTGACATCGTTTCAGATACAGAAATTCTGAAATGGTTGGTTTTTCTGCAAAAAAGAAATGAATCGCAATTCGCTTTAGATTGTATTCAATTGCTTAAAGACAGGTCTATTAGGGAAGAATCTAAACGAAGATTACACGAACTAGATCGTTTTCAAGTAGTTCGTAGTCAAACAAATGATTAAAAAAGCCTTATATAATTATGAGAATAGAGGGTGTTTAAATAGCTATTTAAAATAGTATATCAATAGAAATCTAAGAATACTGGGTATTTAATTATACTCAACGGAAAAAAATGCCAAAAAAGGCAAAAAAATTCACAAATCTGCGAAATATTTTGGCAGTTCAGTTTAGGATTTTGTACGTTACAACAAACGAAGGGAATCCCTTTTTTGTGATAACAGCAGAAATTTCAACCACATTTATGTATAGACATCATCCTGACCGACTGTCGGCAGCTCATACAGTTCAGGTAAGGGATGCGGAACCTTTAATTGCACTTGAAGGACAGTTAAGTCAGCTGCTGAAGTGTTCAAAAGCCTCTGGTGGCGCTGTTTTTTTAAGTGTTGATGAAGATGTTCCTTTAGCTATTTTAGGAGATTTCCCATTTGAAATTCATTTCACAGAAGAAGAAGAAGAAAAACTATTTTGCGGCGAGTTAGTTCGAATTAGACTTTACACATTTACGCCGATCAAAATTCAGGGATTTATAGTTGGGTTTTTAGCTCTATCTGGAGTTCAATCAGATTACTTTGAGATTGCAAAAGTGTACGCACAACTTATGGCTAAAGAGTTAGAGTTGGCGAATCAAACTGCAAAATTGAAATATCAAAATGAGTCGATTAGTCGCAAGCAAAAACAATTGGAGCAGGCTATAAATTTTAAAAACAATATTTTAAGCTTAACAACACACGATATTCGTAGTCCACTTACAGCCGTTATTGGCTATTTAGATATGCTAGATCAAGGGATTAAGCAGCAGCAAAAAACAGAGTTTTTAGCCGATTTACACAAACGAATAAAATCAGGTGTTTCTAACGTTGCTGATTTAGTGGATCAATTAAATGAAATCGCCTTGTTGGAATTACAACGCATAGAATTAAATTTCATAAAAGTTGATTTGAATTGGATTGCACAAGAAGTGTGTGATGTAATGCAAGGGCCAGCCTTAACCAAAAAGCATCAATTGTTATTTAAGCGTTGCGATTTCCCTCTTTATGTAGAAGTTGATATTCCGAAAATTAAACGTGTTTTATTTAATCTTATTCAAAATGCGATTAAATACACACCAAATGGTGGTATAATCGAAATCAGTCTATCAAAAGAAAAAAGAATGGCTCATGTTATCGTAAAAGATAACGGGATAGGAATTGCGAAAGATAAACAAGAAGCTATATTTGAGCCGTTTCATAAATTGAATCAGTTTGGGACGAATGGGGAATCTGCAACAGGTTTAGGCTTATTTACAAGTAATTATTTTATCTCATTATTTAAAGGGTCTATTTCTGTTGATAGTACTCCAAAAGAAGGGTCGGAATTTATTGTTCATTTGCCTTTGCAAGCGATTGATTTTTAAGGCTTAAGAAAAATAGTTTCATTAATCTAATTTAATTCGAAATTTGTGAGTTTTTTTATAAGCTAAAAAAGTACTATAATTTCAAAGGTATAATTTAGTCGATTACTTTATTTAAAGGTTACTTGATTAAGATATTGTGCGAATAGATTTAAAAGATAGAAATCAAACATAGTTAGAAAAAATTCTATTATAATCTCTCTTAAAACGGGCGCATTTGTTACCAACAAAATATTAATATTCATTTTGCATGTAACAAGAGATTATGATAAAAAAAGAAATCATATATAAACTCACCGACACTTTTGAAGACTTTTTGAACCTAAGCGAAGATGGTATAGAATTTTGGTTCGCAAGAGATTTGCAACACCATTTGGGGTATAGCAAATGGGACAATTTTCAGAATGTAATAAGCAAAGCAAAAAAAGCTTTTGAAATATCGGGGCAAAATATTACAGACCATCTAGCCGACATCAGGAAAATGGTTGAAAACAGTAGAGGAGAATAAAAAAAATAAGAGGAAATTAAATCTTTGTCATTAATGTAAAGACTAAGTTTAAAACATACATTCGGTTCATAGTATTTGTTTTTTTACCTGAGGTTAGGTTACTCAACAAAAATTTATTCCACTCAGCTAAATAGATTGTGTAATTTTAAATGAATAACGAGTTTTGAAAAGCTTCTTTTTGGTAAAAAATGAAGTTTAGAAATCCGATTGCCAGTGAATCTGATTCCCCTATCAAAACGTAAAAAATAAATAAGAGTTTATAAAAATCATGTCTTTATCGTTTATTGAATCCCTTCTTGAGTATAAAAAATTCGGAGTTTTTTCTCATATTCGCCCTGATGGCGATGCTATTGGTTCACAGGTGGCTGCAAGTATTTGGCTAAGTAAATTTAGCAAGAACGTTCTTGCTTTTAATGATGACGCCGTTCCTGAAAACATAAATTGGTTAATGCGCTTTTTCCCGATTCAAAAACCAACAAAAGAATTGGTCGATTCATGTGATGCCTTTTTATTTCTTGATGGAAATGGTGCATCACGTTTTGGTGAATTTGGAGAGTATATTTTCAAAAGTGAAAAACCTACGTTTTTAATCGATCATCATCCGAATCCTGTTGGAGATTTTAAGTCAATGTTGCACTCTGTAAAAGCGTGTTCAACAGCAGAATTGGTCTTTCAATTGTTTTTGAATACCAATATGGATTTATTAGAAAAAGATGCCGCAATGGCACTTTATGCAGGAATCGTAACCGACACTGGTTCGTTTCGCTTTGATTCTGTGAATGCAGATGTGCATACGGTTGTCTCTGAAATTTTGCGTCGTGGGAAGTTTTCACCTTCAGAAGTGCACGAAAAAATTTACGATAATAAGAAGTTGAATCAAGTTCAGTTGTTAGGAAAAGCACTTACTACACTTGAAGCACCTGGTGATGGTAGAATTGGAATCATCCAAATTAAGAAGGAATTTATGGAAGAAACGGGCACAAGCTACGCTGATACGGAAGGATTTGTGGCTTACGCTTTAAGTTTAAAAGGTGTAACTGCGGCCATATTTTTTGCAGAATTAGATAAGGGAATTAAACTGAGTCTGCGCTCAAAACGTGATTTAGATTGCAATGTATGGGCTAATAACTTTAACGGTGGTGGACATGTTCGCGCTGCAGGAGGCTGGTTTTATGGAAATTTAGAAGATGCAAAAAAAGAGGTTTATGAAAAAGGAAAAGAGTTGTTGAGTTGAGCTGAAAAGCAGATTCGAAGAGCTTTAAGTTTCACTCCTAATTCTTTAAAGCGAGGTCATGCTGGGCTCGACCCAGCATCTCTGTCTTAACTCACAACTATGCAAAAAAAGTACTATTAGCAAAATCGGATATTAGGCCGAGATCCTGAATCAAGTTCAGGATGACATAAAAAAAGTGATGCTGGGCTCGACCCAGCATCTCTGTCTAACTCGAATATTTATATTTCAAACTCAGGTTTCATCAAGCCGAAAAATCCATCTATAAAATTCTCTTTTCCAATTCCGTTTTACTAATCACTTCTATCTCAACTTCAAATAAACGAGAAAAATGAGCAAGAACACGCTCTTTAACCTCTTGCTCATCAACCACACGACCGAGTAATTTTTGCAAGCTTGTTACGCCTTTGTCTGTAATTCCGCAAGGAACGATGTAATTAAAATAATCCAAATTCGTATTTATGTTTAAAGCAAAACCGTGAATCGTTACCCAACGAGAAGCCTTAACACCTAAAGCACAAATTTTTTCTTCACCAACCCAAACACCCGTTAATTTCTCTTTTCTACTAGCTTCAAAACCATAATCGGCACAAACGGAAATCATGACTTCTTCTAAAAAACGAAGATATTTATGCAAATCGGTAAAATGTCTGTGTAAATCTAAAATGGGATAACCGACCAATTGTCCAGGTCCGTGATAGGTGATGTCGCCGCCACGATCGATAGGAACGTAGGTTGCATTAACAGCTTTCAGGAAATCTTCGGAAGCTAATAAATTGCCAGCATCGCCACTTTTCCCCAAAGTATAAACGTGAGGATGTTCCACAAACAATAAGACATCTTCGAGACGATTCTCTTTTTGTTCAGCACGCTTTTCCTGAATTATTTTTGCCTGAACAGCTAATTGAAAATCCCAAGTAGGAATGTATTCCTGATGACCAAGATCTAGATGCAACAATTTTTTCATAGTTCAAAAATACAGGAATTGAAACTAAATGGCGCTTTGAAGAAAAGGAAATCTTCGGTTGGATTAAATTGAGAAACGAGAATATGTAAAACGCAAGTCATGCTGGGCTTGACCCAGCATCTCTGACAAGTGATGCACTAATTCGTAGTTTTGTGATTTGTTTCTCAATTTAAGTGTGACTCTATATGGTGTCACCAGTCGCAACTGTGCCACTTTTGTGGTTGATTCCAAATTTTTCGGTGTTTTTACTTAAGAAAATGTCAATTTGCCAGTTTTGAGATAATTCAGTCTCTGAAAAATAGTTTTCAACAAAATAATCAGCAAAAGTATACGATTTGAAAGAGTATAAATCGACCTATTCGACTTTTTAGAGTTAGCTCAAAATTGTTTTGAAAGGATTATTTTCACCCTCTACTTCACCAAATTCATTAAGCGAGTTTGCGAAAATTCTGGAGTAACAATTCGATATAAATACACGCCGCTCGCTAAATTTTGGGCATTAGATTGAAACGTATGTTCGCCTGCTGGTTTTTGTTCATTCACCAAAACCGCAATTCTTTGTCCAAGTGAAGAGAAAACTTCAATCTTAACTAAACTGGATTTGGGCAAACTATATCGAATTTGAGTACTCGGATTAAATGGATTTGGAAAGTTTTGCGCAAGTTGGAATTCTGTAGGAAGAATAAATTCTTCTTCGTTAGAAACCGTTGTGCTGTCTCCATGAAACTCAATTGGGCCGACCCATCTTCCACGTAAAAACGGTTCATCTTGAATTCCACGAATAGAAAATTGATAAAATTCATTTTGTTCTAACGGAGTTTGAAGCCTTAGAACTGATTCAGTAATTGTGGAATCTAAAAATGGATTAGCTTCATCTTTGCGCTGCAAACGAACTTGCTAATGACTTGCTAAATCATTGGCTTTCCAAGAAATAGTTGAATTCGTTGAGTTAGAAAATTGAATGGATTCGATGCTTATGGGGTTTTACGTGCAAGTTCCCCATTTGGGTAGGTAGTCTGTTTGTAAAGGTGAATTAAGGGAAAAATCCCCTAAAACAGATTGGAAATTAGAGACACACCATTTGCTTATATCTTGATTGAATGTAATCGCACCATGAAACATCCTATTCATATTTGTCACTTTACTCACATCCCAATTCCCAATGGGTTGATTAAAGGCAATTGCATCACTAAACATTTGATTCATAGTAATCACATTGCTAACATCCCAATTACCTATAGACTGATTATAAGAATTGGTATTACTAAACATTTGTTGCATATACATCACACTACTGACATCCCAGTTTTCAATAGGAAGATTAAAGGAGTCTGCTTCGAAAAATATTTGACTCATATTTGTCACTTTGCTGACATCCCAATTCCCAATAGGCTGATTAAAGGCGTTTGCCTCGTAAAACATCGCACCCATACTATTTACCTTACTCACATTCCATTTATCAATGGAATGGTTAAAAGAAATTGCACCCGCAAACATAGCATCCATATTTGTTACGTTTTGAACATTCCAATTCCCAATAGGTCGATTAAAGGAGGTGGCATAAAAAAACATTCTAAACATATTTGTTACGCTGCTTACATTCCAATTATCAATCGGTTGGTTAAATACAGGTGTCCATTCAAACATTTGGCTCATATCAATTACATTACTGACATCCCATTTTTCTAAGGGTTGATTAAAGTTATGAGTGTAACTAAACATGGAACTCATATCCGTTACACTACTGACATCCCAATTTTCAATAGCTTGATTAAAAGATTCTGCACCAGTAAACATTGAACTCATATTTGTAACCTTACTGACATCCCATTTTTCAAGAGGTTGGTTAAACGAATGTGCCCCTTCAAACATAGAGCTCAAATCAGTAACCTTACTCATATTCCAATTCGCGAGTGACTGATTAAAAGATCTTGCACCAGTAAACATTGAACTCATATTTGTAACCTTACTCACATCCCAATGACTAATGTTCTGATCCCATTTCCTAATAATCAGACTAAAAGGGTATTGCCAAGCAAACAAATCACTCATATCACTTATCAAACTCACACAAACCTTCGTTAAATCGAAACCATTCTTAATTCTTCTTACAAGCATTTCTTTATTTACTGCAACGTAAAGTTCTTCATCAATAAAAAAAGCATCTCCTGGCGCTGCATCCTCACAAGTTAAACATCCTCTTTCATTTATTAAAAACGGCTTTTGTGTTAAATTAACACGTTCAAAGGGTATTGGTTCAACCCATCTGCCACGTAAAAAAGGTTCTTGTTGAATTCCACGAATAGAAAATGTATACACAGTATTCTCTTCGAGAGGAGTTTGAAGAGTAAGTGTTGATTGAGTAACTAAGGTATCTAAATAGGGTACTATTTCATCTTTTTTATAAATAATTATTTGATATTGGCTATCTAGTGGATTGGGTTTCCATGAAAATTGAGCATACTCAACAGGTAAAATTCGAATAAATTCAATCGGGAAAATATTTTCTGGGCACGAACCCCATATAGGATAAAAGTCTGTTTGTAATGGAGAATTTATTGCAAAAGATGAAGGTTCAAATGTGATATTTGATACACACCAAGTGCTTAAATCTTGGTTAAAAGAATTTGTAAAAGAGAACATCTCGTCCATATTAGAAACATTGCTCACATCCCAATTTCCAATTGTTTGATTAAAAGAATTAGCCGATTTAAACATGCTATTCATATCAATTACATAACTCACTTCCCAATTTTGAATTGGTTGATTAAAGGAGTCTGCATTATTAAACATTCCATTCATTTTGGTAACATTACTGACAATCCAATTATTGATGGGCTGATTAAAAAACATTGTCGATTTAAACATATCACTCATATCGGTAACCTTACTTACATCCCACTTATTAACTGATTGATTAAACAACCTAGTTTCATCAAACATCGACTTCATATTGGTCACATTGCTGACATCCCAATTCTCAACGGGCTGATTAAAAAAAAGTGCAGAAGCAAACATAAAACTCATATCCGTCACGCTACTCACATTCCAATTCTCAATAGTTTGATTAAAAACTCGTGCTCCTGCAAACATGTGGTTCATGTCAATCACGTTACTCACGTCCCAATTTCCAATTGGCTGATTAAAGGATCTTTTATTTAAAAACAAGCGACTCATATCCGTAACCAAACTCACACAAACCTTGGTTAAATCGTCACCATTGTTAATTTTTTCATCAAGCATAGCTCGATCCACAGCCGTTTAAGTAACACCATCAATTTCACCAGTATCTCCAGGTTGAGCATCTTGGCAGACGACGCAATCGCGATCGTTTATAAAAAAAGTTTGAGCAAAAATGAATTGTGGAAATACAATAAAAAATAGACTTAAGTAAAATATTTTCATAGGCTTAATAAATTATATTTGGAATGTCTTTTGCGAATTAGGCAATCCATGAACATCATAATTATAGTTTGAGTTTTGTATCCGATTTCAGAGAAAGACAACAAGTTTAATTTGAGTGCTTAATTCAAAAATATTTTTTAAAAACGGTTTTGATTAAAAAACTTTTCATTTAATACGATTGTCCCTTTTATACCTCGTGCAAAAATTTCAGTTAATTTTCAATTGTACCTGAATGTAACCTAATAATGAATTTATCGAACTCTAAGAGATACATTAGAAAATACGTAAGCCAAAAATACCTATTTATCTGAAAATAATTGAATGATTTCCGAAATTAATTATGAAAAGATTAATGATTGAACTTTAAAATATTATTTAGCAAACCGTTTGCTGAATGGTTAAACTCAATTCTGAAGAATTTAGACAAGATCTGTAATCACAATCTAAAAATATAATCGTGAAAATGAAGATTGCTTTTATTCATTTAATCTGAGTTCTGCGTAGGATTAGTACAATAATTTTAATTAAAAATTTGAATTAGCATTTGAGAGCCTGCATTTGCTTAGTTTTGTCATTTTTAATTTATTCCCAAATTAGGCAGAGATGCTGGGTCAGAGCCCAGCATGACGAAATTTATATTTTCCTGTTTTTATTTTAATTTCTTATCCCGAACTCTGGTATTTAAACCTGCTCTGTAAAATTGATTATTTTCTATCAAATTAATAAGCCTAAGAAAAATGTTAATTGATTATGCTTTTTGAACGAAGCGAATACGTAGTTTTCCCGAAAACCAAATCGTCAAAGCTAATCCTAAACCCACATAATAAGGTTCGATTCCTAAAAAGGCTCCATTTTCTGAAGATCCTAAATTCAACCAAATAAGAGATGCGAAAAAGCCTAAAATCATCATCCACTTATTAAAAATTACAGGGATTTTAAAAAATGGGAAGTAGGTTCCTAAAACGGTGAGTAATAAACCTGGAATGATACAAGTTCCCAATCCATACCAAAGTTGAATTACACTTGGATAGAAAATGGCTAAGCCAATTCCGCCAATTGCGGAAGCAAAAATTCCCCATTTTGTAATACTTATTGAGCCTGATTTTCCCAATAAATCACGACTTATACTTTGTCCAGATAGAAATAAAAAACTGTCTGCGGTTGACATTATTGTTGCTAATAAACCAAGAATAAACAATCCTTTAAATCCTGATGGAAGTAGGAGATTTCCCAATTCAGGATAAACCATTACGGGATTTGCTAAATCAGGAAGTAAAACAACTCCTAAAAGTGATGCGGTTATGGTCATTGCATCAAAAAGAAACCAAAAAATGACTGAAATTAAAATACCGTTTTTAGCCGTTTTCGGAGATTTTGCAGCAGAAACCCGCTGATGAAAACTGGGATCAACAAAGGTCCAAAGGGCAATGAAAAACCAAACAACAACATAGGAAAAAGGCTGATGTCCGGTGGGATGTAAAAGCGGTTCAGGAACTAAAGAAAGTAAGTTTTCAAAACTCCCAACTCGATGTAGACCAAAAATCAGTATCACAAAAAAGCCACTATACATCAAAGCAAATTGAAGAATATCTGTTCTTACCACCGCACGAAATCCTCCATAAATCACATAAATCAGAGAGAAAAGTGATGAGAATACGACTAAAATCCAGTATGGAATTCCAAACGGTAGTATAAAACCTAGCAATAAAGCTATCATCACAAAATAAGGAGCAGGACTCGAAAGTAAGAAAATAAGAAGGGCCGAAATCTTGCCGGAAGTGATATCATATTCTTGAACAATGGCTTCAGGTAAACTTAAAGCGGAAGAAAGACGAATGCGTTTCACGAAAAAAACCGCATACAAAATCGCAAAAACATAAAAAGGCATGCTAAAAACGATCCACTGAGAAATCCCATATTGATATCCATATTCGCCAACGCCTAAAATTCCGCCGTACCAAGTGGAAACCAAGGTTGCAATAAAAGCAGGAAGTGTTAAGGAGCGTCCGGCTAATAAATAATCCGATTCTGATTCATCTTTCTTTCGTTTGAAAAAAGTGATGACAAGAAGCGTAATTATGTACAATAAGATTAGGGAATAATCGAGAGCAGAAAGCATTCAGAAATGTATTATAGCTTGGGTGATTTTGATGTGTGAAAATAACCAAGTCTTGAATTAAAAATTGAAATACTTGAGTTTGTAGAAAGTTTGTTTATTATTTCTGTCTTTGGATTTTTGTGACTTAAATAAGGTAATGAGTCTGAGCTTTATTTATGTACTTATTATTTTTTGCGTATTTCTAATTTTGAGTCTACAAAAAAACGTCGATTTTATCAGATTCAGCGATTTCAGATTTTGTAGAAACGCCAATTATTTAGTTGAAAAAACTTTTCGGAGTGCGCTCAATTAAAATTTCTTTTGTAATTGACCACCCACTCGTTCTCCCCTACTCAGAGTCTGACGATTTGAATAATTAGCAATCTGTAGAGAGAGACTTTCTAAGCTCATTCATAATAATTTGAAAAAAAAATTGAATTTCAATACAAAATATTGATACCAAAGAATCTCAGTTATTTACTACAAGCCTGAGTTCGGGATAATAATAATAATCTATTCTTAATAGGAGAAGTTTTGCTTAGATTTGTTTCAAAACAAGTAATATTCGATAGAAAAAGCATCTTGAAAACACCCCAACTCCCTTTCAAAATCTATCGTCTTCGTACTTTAGGTTCTTGGCCAAAGAGGAGATTTTTTTCTTATCGCAAAATCAAGTTACTAATTATAAAACTCAAGTTCGAATCACTTTGCGAGAATTCAAACTTTATTTCTTTTGAAAACACCTGAACACCAAGTACAAGTAATAAATCACCGCTTTCTTTTGAAATCATCGCATTTGAATCAGTCATTTTATTTGAAGTTCCATCACGTTTCCCCATTTCCAGCCATTCGTTTTTTAATGAATATTCCAAACCTTCCGTTATAATTCCCTCAACACGACCATTAAATGGAATCAAAGAAATCGGAGTTCCTTCCGGTGCAGAAATCTTTGTTTGAGAGTTTGAAAAAAAGCTAATCCCCCAATCATCAAGAAAAAAAATAGACACAAATGATTTGGAAAATTGAAGCAAAACGGAAAGATTCTTAAGTGTATGATCAATTCGTTTTCCTAAACCTCCAATGATTTCAACCTGTTTAATTCCTTTAGTTAAGGCAAAGTTTAATGCTTTTTCAAGATCGTTGGTTTCTTGATCGGAATCTTTTATACGTGTAGTTTGTTCAGGATTTAGAGAAGGAAAGGCATCGGGCGTAAAACTGTCTAAATCGCCAATGATGATATCGGGAAAAAAACCGAAGCCGAGAAGATGATTCGCGGCTCCGTCACAGGCAATTTTTAAATAATCAGAAAAAAAACGATTGGCTAAAGTTGCCGCATCGGGCAAAACACCATCACAAAAAATCTGAGCTTTAGAATAATTCAATACGCTTAAAACAGGTTAGCAATATGTTTGCATAAATGTTCGAGTTCCATTTTATCAACTTGATCCATTGCGCCGAGTACATGAGAATCGATATCGAGTTCACCTACAAATTTACCATCAGCCATTATTGGAACAACTATTTCTGATTGAACAGAAAGGCTACAAGCTAAATAGTTTTCTTCTTTAGTAACATCTTGAACTACAAAAGTTTTGAGAGTTTTTGCAGCTTGCCCACAAATGCCTTCACCAAATTTAATTCTAATATGATCGGTTGCATCGCCCACATAAGGACCAAGAATGAGTTCTTGTTCTGCTTCATCATCAACTAAATAAAAACCTACCCAATCGTAATGCTCAAACGTATCACA